>JGI994J12354_10003530_pt1 | contig 14538 bp, 15 predicted proteins | sample IntmicLarv3ML3BL_FD_12354 | JGI IMG/M metagenome (IMG submission 12354)
CCCGGCCGCCTTGCCGTTAATGGCGGCAAACATAGCCGTCTTACCTTGTTCCTCCATATCACCCGCCTGTGCCTCAAGCGCCTCTATATCGATGCCTTGCGCCGCCATAAGCCGCCTTGTTCCAACCAGAATATGCGCACTCTCCCACTTGGCAGACACCCCCATGCCGGGCAAAGCCGCAAACGCCTCCGCATTGGGTATATCTCCCAACCGCGCCTGCCCCGCACAAAATATGGCCGCCGCCAAAGGATGCTCCGACTGTTTCTCAGCTATGGCGCACAACCGCAGCAGGTCGTCCTCCTCCATACCCACCGCCGCGATGTCTGTCAAAACGGGCTTGCCGTATGTCACCGTGCCTGTTTTATCAAGCGCCACCACCCGGATGCGGCAAGCCGCCTCCAAACAGTCGCCGTTTTTAATCAGTATGCCATTCTCCGCCGCCTTGCCCATGCCGACCATAATGGCCGTCGGCGTGGCCAGCCCCAGCGAACATGGGCAGGCAATCACAAGCACCGCCACAGCGTTTGTAACCGCACTTTCCATATTTCCCGAAATAAGCAGCCACAGCGCAAACGTCAGCGCCGCCGCCGCCAGCACGCACGGCACAAATACCGATGCCACCTTGTCAGCCGTTTGCTGGATATGCGCCTTCGAACCCTGTGCTTGTTCCACCATGCGGATGATTTGCGCCAGCGCCGCGTCCTTCCCCACCTTCTGCGCCTGTATGGTAAGCGCTCCGTATTGGTTCATGGTCGCGCCTGTCACCGTGTCCCCCGCCGCTTTCTCCACCGGCAGGCTTTCGCCTGTCAGCATGGCTTCGTCCACAGTGGAGTCGCCGTCCACCACCACGCCGTCCACAGGTATCTTTTCGCCCGGGCGCACCCGCACGATATCGCCTTTTTGCACTTCCTCCACAGGGATGTCGAACTCTTGCCCATCCCTAAGCACGCGCGCCGTTTTCGCGCCGTAGTCCATCAATTTGCGGATGGCCTCCGATGTTTTGCCTTTCGCCCTTTGCTCCATATATTTGCCAAGAAGTACCAGCGTAATAATCAGCGCCGAAGCTTCAAAATACAACGCGTGATGCGCATGGCCGAAAAACATATTATATATGCTGTACAAATACGCCGCCGAGGTGCCCAGCGCCACCAGCACATCCATATTCGCGCCGCCGCCGCGCAGGGCTTTGTAGGCATTACGGTAAAACCGCGCCCCCGCCACAACCTGCACAGGCGTGGCGCAAGCGAGTTGCAGCCATGGGTTATGGAAAAACGCCGAGGCAGCCGAGTCTGTAAAGAAAAACATGAAAAACATCGTTCCAACAAATGGTAAAGACAGCGCCGCCGACAAAACCAGTGTATATTGCAGCATTCGTGCGGCACGCGCCTTGCGTTTCTCCGTTTCCGCAGCGGAAACCGCTTCCATCGGCTTGGCGCCAAACCCCAGCTTCTCCACCGCGGCAATGACCGCTTCCGTCGTTACCACAGCCTCGTTACATGTCACATACGCTTTTTCCGCCGCCAGGTTCACCGTACAGGCCGTTACGCCCGCCAGTTTGCCTATGCGTTTCTCGATCCGTGCCGCACAGGCCGCACAGCTCATGCCGGTAATCTGTAGTATTTGTTTTTGCATTGCCCGTCACTCCTAACTCTGAATTTTTGCTCTCTGTTACACAAGTGCAAACATAGAAATCAGCGCCGCGCTTATATTGGCAAGGGCATGAAGCCCCCACTCCGGCAAAATAGAGCCGTCCGACTTCTTCTCGTTCATGTACCCTATGCACCAGCCCACCAGCCCGGTGAAGGCGACAATCAGCAACGCCGACGCCGCACCAACCGCCTGAAAAAACATAACGCCATGCATCAGGCCAAACAAACCCGCCTGTACCGCATTCCCCGCCGCAAACCCAAAGTGGTTCGCCGGCCGTTTCAGCAAAAACCCCGGAAGATGATTTCCTCCGAAAGCGCCGTGCTCACAAACGCATACACAATGGCCTCCGGCAAAGCCGCCGGCCCCCTGCCGCTAAATTCAGATGTTGCCATATCCACACCGCGCAGCACAAACAATATCCCAACAGACAGGCCGAGAAAAACCGAAAACACAAGCACAAACGTCTTTGCAAAACCCTTATCGGCCACCACTTTCCGTATTCCCGGCCATTGGAAGAAGCCTTCACTTTTCCTCGCCGTGATAACCCACCACACAAACGGAAGCGCCGAAAACAAAAGCACTTGAAATATGCCGCTTCCCAATTTGTTCACAAGCAGCTCCATACACACCCTCTCAATCCTTGTTTACCGGGTTTCACCCAACAGCTCCATAAACTCTTCCTCCGTAACAATGGGTACCCCCAGCGCCTGCGCCTTCTTGTTTTTCGATGAGGCGGATGTGCTGTCATTGTTAATAAGATACGCCGTTTTGGCGGACACACTGCCCGCTGCCTTGCCGCCCTTGGCCTCAATAAACGCCTGTAGTGCGGCGCGGTTCTCAAATAAACGCACCTCACCCGTGATAACAAATGTCTTGCCCGCAATGGGGCTGTCGTCCGTTTCCTCAGGCACCTCGAAGGTCAAGTTTGCCACCGCTGCATCCAAAATCTCCATGGCTGATGCATCCGCAAAGTAATGCGCCACAGCCCTGGCAATCACCTCGCCAAACCCATCGATTTGCAAAAGCTCATTCTCCCGCGCCGCGCGGATGGCCGCCAAATCATGCTTATACCAACGGCACAAAAGCCGCGCCCCCGAAAGGCCGACATTCGGTATGCCCAGCCCATACATAAAATTGGCAAGCCCTGCCGCCTTGCTTTTCTCAATGGCCGCGGCCAGTTTGTCATAAGAGCGCGCGCCAAACCCGTGCATTTCCTTAATCTCAGCCTCACGCGCCGACAAATTATATATATCCGCGTAATTGGCCAAAAAGCCCGCCTCAACAAACTTTTCCACCGTCTGCTCCGAAAAGCCCTCTATATTAAGGGCATCGCGCGAGGCATAATGCGTGATGGTCTTAACCAACTGCGCACGGCAATTCGGGTTTGTGCAGTACAGCGTTTTCACGTCGTTTTGCGACACAATCTCCGTACCGGCGCAGCAGACCGGGCAAACAGACGGCGGCACGGCTGTGCCGCTTCTTGTCAGGTTTTCCGCCACCTGCGGGATGATCATATTGGCTTTATACACCGTAATCACATCCCCCACGCCAAGGGCAAGGCTCTCCACCACGCTGATGTTGTGCAAACTGGCCTTCTCCACCGAGGTGCCCTCCAGTTCGACCGCTTCAAATACAGCGATTGGATTAATCAGCCCCGTGCGCGAAGTGCTCCACTGGATCTCCTTCAATACGGTTTCGCCCGTTTCATCCGCCCACTTAAAAGCAATCGAATCCTTCGGAAATTTCGATGTCACCCCTAAAGACTCGCTGTAGGCGATATCGTCATACGTCAGCACAAGTCCGTCGGAAGCGAAATTGTTCTCAGGGATACGCCGCTTAAACGCCGCCACCGCTTCCGCCACCGAAGCCTGCGTGACCACCTCATACGAAGCCACCGCAAACCCAAGCCCCTCCAGCCACATAAGGCCATCCGACTTCCGTTCGCCAAGCCCTTTGCCCTCGGCCTGTATCAGCGAGAACGCGAAAAAACTTACATTGCGCCTCGCGGCAATTTCGCTGTTAAGCTGCCGCACCGACCCGCTGCACAAATTGCGCGGGTTCTTATACTTCTCCGCACCCTCAAGCGCGCTGTTGATGCGTTCAAACTCAGTAAAAGAGATAACCGCTTCCCCGCGCAAAACAAGCTCCCCCGCAAACGCGATCTCCTTAGGTAAATTGGCAAACACCCGCGCGTTGTGGGTGATATCCTCGCCGATTTGCCCGTTGCCACGCGTCACGGCACGGTGCAAACGCCCCTCGCGGTACGTCAGCACAATGGTAAGGCCATCCAATTTCCATGAAAGCAGGCCCGTGCGTTCCTCCAAAAAAGCGGCCAACCGCTCCGTTTCCTTTGTTTTATCAAGTGACAGCATCGGCCTTTCGTGGCGCACTTTCTCCAGTCCCGACACCGTTTCATATCCGACATTGACGGTAGGGCTGTTCGGCAGAGCAAAGCCCAGCGCCGCCTCCAGCGTCTTCAGCTCGTCATACAGTTTGTCATATTCAAAATCCGATAAAATTGATTCGTTCTTTTGTTCATATGCATAAGCCGCCGCGTTCAACTGCGCGACAAGCGCCTCCATCCGTGCGCGCTCCGACACTTGACCCACCCTCTTCTATATGATATCCTTCTATTCTAACACAGTTTCAGAACCATGTTAAGGGCTGCACCGAAAAATGCGCGAAATATTTGGCGCATCGGCACAAAGAAACGGAGGAGCGCATGAACGCGAAGAAACCACGCCAAACCATATGCCTATTGCTTGCGGGCGCGTGCCTGCTGGCCGCTGTGCTGTTCGGGCCGTTTATGCGGGCATTCAACCAAAGCGCTGTAACAGAAGAAACCGCAACACCCGGCCCGCCGCCAACCGCCGCCTCAACGCCAACGCTAAGCCCGACACCTGCGCCCACACCAAGCGCCGCGCCCGCACCCACGGCCAAAGTCATGCTGCCTTATATACAGGCGATGCGCGATGCGCACGGCAATGATGACATTGTAGGGCATTTGCACATCCCCGGTACCACCATTGATTACGCCATCACCCACACCACGGATAACGAGTTTTATCTCGGGCATGACATCAACCAAAATCCGGATATCGCAGGCTGGCCGTATATGGATTTTGAAAACGACCCCGCAGCGGACACGGATTGGAACACCATCATCTACGGGCATAACATGAATCGGGATTATATGTTTCACGCCCTGCGCCATTATGCCGATGAGGCGTTTTACCAAACACACCGCTATGCCGTCTACACCACGCTTTATGAGCGGCAGTTGTGGGAGGTTTTCGCCTTCTGCCGCGCCGATGCAAGCCGCACGGGTACGGCGCAGTTTCCCTACATACGGGTGCATTTTGACAGCCACGCACAATTTGCGGCGCTCGTTGCCCAAATCAAGCAAAACTCCGTTTATAACACGGGAATCGGGTTCGATACGGACACCCGCGTTTTGTCGCTTTCCACCTGTACAGGTGAAACGGATTGGCGGTATGTGCTAAGCCTCGTGCCTGTTACGGACTTCTCCTCCGTGCCGGAGGAGGTGCGCGTTTTACTGGCAGAGTGAACAACGCAAGACCTTGGGTGGCGCCTTACCCCGGCGGGATGAACCCAGCCTGCCATTCGCAGGCTTTGTCCCCTTTTCGCCCAAAGGAGGGCGAAAGGGGCGTAACGCTTGTCGGCTGAAGCCCCGACAAGCTAAGAACACACCGCCGCGCTTTCACGCGGTTCCTTCTGCGAAACGCTTGACGAACAACTTTACGCTAAAAACAGATAGGCCGCGCAAATACGCGGTCTATCTGTTTTTATGAGGAATCAATGGATGCGTCCCCACCTGCCTTACGCAATGCAAAGCACAACTCACGGCTTTACCATTTGACACAATAAAAGGCGGCCTCATCGGCCGCCCGTAAACCCTTATACAACAAAGTGTCCCTTGCTCTCCTCATTTATAACGTAGTAACATATCTTCTCGTCTGTGTTCAAATACAGTTGCAAAACCTGAATGTCCTTAACCCTATGCCCGTCCGCTTTCCATATCTCCTTCGCCGTGTCAATCAGCTTCGTGTAATCAATCTGCTCGCCGTGAATTTCTACATAAAAATCCGTCTTCATCGAAACCCTCCCAGACAAGATATGAATTGAGGTATGCCGCCGACAACCAAGCTGCTGCCCGTTTGGCCCCCTCTATATACAATCATACTATCGCCTGCATGGTTTGTCAACACACCCGCCGCATTTTCCCAAAATCTTTATTCCGTACCGGACTCCGCTTCCGCCCGCGCCTCGCCTGCCTCAAGCTTAGACACAGACACCTCATACGCCACCTTCTCAAGCACTTCGTTGTCATCCGCCTTTTTCTGATAGGTGCGGCTTTGCATCCGCCCCAAAAGCTTGATGTTATCGCCGACCGCCAATTTCGCCGCAAACCGCGCATTGCGCCCCCATGTGATGCATGGTATGTAGTCCGATTTGTTATACGACCGGTTTACCGCCACCAGCAAATCCGCAATCTCACGGCCAAACGGCGTCGTCCTATACACCGGCGGCTTGCATATGTAGCCGTTCAGGCAAACGTCATTCGGATTCTTGCCTGTCCGCTCTTCGGGCGCCTCACAATCCCGCGCAAAAATGGTCAGCAGCAACCGGTTCCTGTTTTCACTCTCCATATAGCTGTTGTACGACCGAATCTGTCCCGTTATATACACCATGCACCCAAGCCCAAACCGCGCCTTGTCCATAATCCTCTCTGATATCATCACGGGCAACACATCCGCCGCCGCGCTCAACCGCTTCACCTCAACAAAAAACCGATAAAACCCCTCGCCGAAAACCTCATGGCTAAAGGTATAGTCCGATACTACCTTCCCAACGATGCCAATGGCGTTGTTGCTTGCAAATCCTTCCCGCTGCATACCTTATCCTCCTTCGTCCGACCCCGCCGGCGGCTTGGCCTGTTGCCCCGCACCGCCTGTATCCGGCCCTTGCTTCTATCCTATTCACACGCTTTTCGGGTTATGCCTTTTTCGCCGCCTGTAAAGAACGCCGCTATCATCTCCGGGGACAGCCCGCCGCACAGCGCCGCCGCCACCGCCGCCATCATCATCCCCGAACCCAAGCCTTCACGCCTCACCGCAAACTCCCGCCGCTCCACCACGCTACCGGTTATATCGGGAAACGCACGCTGTAAACAAATCAAAAGCCTGTCTTCATCTACGCTGGATGCCGTTATACAGGCCTTTCCGTTCAACCCGTAGGAAACCACCGTTCGCACGCCCGCAACCCCGCACAGCTTACGGCACAGCTCTTTCTCGTCCGCGCTGACCATCACCATGCGCCCATCCACAGCGCCCGGCAACGGCCATCCGTCGGTATCGATTACTAAAAGATCGAAATATGTCCTTGCCTGTATATCGTCAGGCTCACGCAAGTTCTGAACACCATTTGTATCCAGCACCACCACCCGCACCTCTTTGCCGCCCGATGCGTACAGGCGCCGCAGCAGCGCTGCCAGCCCTGCGCCGTTTCGTCCTGTCACAATGCCGATAGTCATTTTCCCGCCCCCTTTTTTGTTCCGTTAGTATCTGCCGTATTGCCGTTTTCATGCACAGCGAAACCCGCCGCTTTGCAATAAATTTTCTAGATTATGTATAACCAACGTCATTTCAGATGATACTACTGACTGTAGGGCGCTTGATGATGGCGCTTACAGTACATCATCTCAGGAAGGGAGGGCGAATGATCATGGATAACAACATGAAAAAGTCGGACAAGAACATGGACAAGAATGCAAACTCCAACGCGAAAAAGAGCAGCAATGTGGAATTTGCGAACGAGATGGACGCGAAGAACAACAATACAAATTGCAAGTAATCTGCCAAAGGAACCTCTCCCGCTTTGTGGGAGCGATGTAGGAAAACATTTTCAAAAGGTGGCCGGTGTAGTGTTATACTACACCGGCCACCTTTTTATTCGGTTCGGAAAGTTTCCCTGTTGCACTTTCCGCGCAGCCCTTGTTTTTCTCTGCTCCGAATCCCGCTATAGCGTAAGCCCCGGAGGCGTTGCCGCGCCCTATCTTTCCGCGCCGAACAGCCCTTTTCTTACCTCGCGGAAAAAAAGCGTCTTTTCTTCTCTATTAGCCCTTGCCATAGCCTCTAAAATGCGATACACTGGATGTGTATGAATTCACCATTTTTCATCAATGTGTTCCAAAAGATAAAGTAGGAGGTCTTTGAATGGGTGCAACAGCAAACAAACCCGCCGCCCCGGATACGTCAATGGGCGCGGCCATGGACAGGATTTTCAAACTGCTGGACACAGGCAGTTTTGTAGAGTTATCCCAAATGGTAGAATGCGGTGTGGTAACGGGCTACGGTACGGTGGATGGCCGCCTTGTGTATGTGTACAGCCAATACGGCGCGGCCAACGCCGCACACGCGGGCAAAATCGCCAAGCTGTACGCTGCCGCCATGCAAATGGGCGCGCCAGTCGTGGCGCTTCTTGCTTCAAGCGGCATAGCTCTTGCCGAGGGGATGCAAGTGCTGGACGCGTATGGCCGCATCTTTTCATGCATGGCCGATGCCAGCGGCGTGATCCCGCAAATCGCGGTTATCGCAGGGCGGTGCATGGGCACGGCGGCGTATATCCCCGCGTTGTCCGATTTTGTCATTGCAATCGAGCCTGACGCCTGCCTGCTTTCGGAAAGCCCTGCCGCCGTGCGGGACGAAGCCGCCAAAACCGCGGTCGGCACGGCACTTGGCGGCGCACAAGCTTCCGCGGAAGCGGGTCTGTCGCATTTTACCGCCGCAGGCACCAATGAAGCTATGTGCCTGGTGCAGGAGCTTTTGGCCTACCTACCCTCCAACAATCTCGATGAAGCGCCCATCGGCATGTTTATCGACGACATCCCCCGCACGGAAGCGGCGTTCGCAAGCGCCGACCTTTCTGTGTACGATATCATCAACAACCTCGCGGACAACCAGCGCTTTCTTGAATACAAAAAGGCGCACGCCCCCGCTATGGTGACAGGCTTCGCCCGTATCAACGGCTTTTCGGTAGGCATTCTTGCCAACAACGGCGCATTGGATGCCGCAGGCTGTGACAAGGCTGCAGGCTTCGTGCAATTTTGCGATGCTTTCAGCATCCCCCTCGTCAGCCTAAACGCGGCGGCCGCCTACCAAACGGACTTGGCCGCCCAAAAAGCCACCCTTAAAAGCGCCGCAGGGCTGTTGTTCGCCTTCGCGCAAGCCACGGTGCCGCGTATCAGCATCCTCATAGGCGAGGCATATGGCGGCCCCTACTTATTGATGAACAGCGCACATATCGGCGCGGACATCACCTTTGCGTGGGATCGAGCCAACGTGTCCGCCATGCGTCCCGAGGCGGCCGAAAAGGTTCTGGCGGCTAAGCTCTCCTCCAACCCTGAGCAAGCGGCTGAGGCAGGCTTTATTGACCAAATTATCCGCCCCGTTGACACCCGAAACCTGCTTATCGCTTCACTTGAGATGCTCAATTCCAAGCGCGCCGCCAGACATGCCAAGAAGCATGGCAGCATGTGGAGTTAGGAGGGAAGCCGCAAATGGCTTGCGCCCCCACAGCCGCCTTCGACAGCCTTGCGCAGCGTGTAATATACGGCCTACGTTTGATGTATTCTGAATTTGCACCGGCCACCGGCACAAACGCGAGTGAGAAAGCACAAGCAAAGCTGCATACATTGCTGGGAGCCATGATTGATGCGCTGTATGCAAAACCAAGCCTCCTCAATCTCCCCGCGCATCCGGATGAGGCATTCCAACTGTATGAACTCAACAACGCGAAGCCGGAACTGGATAAAGCGTTCCAAGCCGTCTGCAAAGAGTTGTATGGGTTTTACAAATGCCTGTATATCACGGCTTTACACGGCGAAATCACGCCGCAAGGCTTATCTGTCGGCAATGCGGCGTTGAAGGAGTATAAAACCACTTGCAAGCCACCGTATCAAACGCTGCTTGCCGAAGTTGGGCTGAAACTCACAAAGAACAAGGCCGGGGTTGTCCTCACCGCCGACAGCGAACTGCTGCACGCCCTCAAGCTGCTTGCCGAACAAGTGCCTGTCAATGTCAATAAATGGACGCCGTTCGTGCTGGCAAACTTCGCGGGCTGTTCATTTACCAATGACTTCGGCCATCTGCTGCCAAGGGCTGACGCGGCAAGCCAATCAGACGGCTTACTGTTACAACTGCAAAGCCGATGCTTGGCCGAAGGCTACACACAGACTGTGCAATGCACCCTGAGTCTGACAAATATAGAGTATAACATCTGTTTCCGCACCCAAATCGGAGGGTTCCACATCGTTTACTCTGCACGGAAGCGCCGTTTGGTTCATTTCGGCACATTAAACGGCATCGGCGAAAAAGCGATGCTCGCAGATTTTGCCAATCTGTCGGCGGATTTGCAGGCGCATTTCATCCGGATATGCGCCCCATGCAGCCACTGTCTTGGTTGTACCAAGGGCGGGAGGAATACGGTGTTTGCTGTAGATGTTGCCTATGAAGGCAATGCCTATCGACTCTGCCCGGTCTTCCCTCAGCATGACTGGGAAGATGCAGACCGACCGTTGCTAGAGGTGCTGATTAAATATCACGCCGCGCAAGAGCGGTATGGCACAGATTGGAAGACGAAATAATTTCTATGCAACAAAACCTGCTTTCATTAAGGAGTGAACCAAATGCCACTGTTAAGCATACAAACGGCCGCACCACCCCTGTCCGATGCGGCCATTTTCGCCATCATCGGCCTGGCAATCATGGTCGTTCTCGCGTTCGTTGCGGGTAATGCCATGCGCAAACGCAGGCAATCGCCTGCCAACAACGCGCCGGTTGAAACTGCCGGCACCGCCGCAAACGGCGCGGAGGCCATACCAAACGAAGTTCTGGCCGTTATAACAGCAACCCTGCACGCCGTTATGCAATCCGAGCAATCGGACACAGGCGGCTATATCATCAAGTCCATACGCCGCGTGCCTGCATGGAACGGCGCGGCCCGTCGCGAACAGCAAAAAAGCCTTGTATAAGGCAAGCCTATCGCCGCGTAATAATAGTAAGGGGCCGCAAGCATCGGCTAACTGCACAACCCCCGCTTGCCCGGACCTCAAACATTAGGAGGAAGCTTCATGAAAACCTACAGAATCACAGTAAACGGCGTGGCCTATGATGTGGCAGTCGAGGAAACCTCGGGCGCAGGTGGCGCGGCCGTTGCCGCAGCCCCCATCACCGCACCCGCCACCATATCCGCACCCCAACCCGCAACCGCGCCTGCTCCGGCAGCCGCTTCGGCCCCGGCCCCGGCCGCGCCGCCTGCACCCAAGGCCGCACCCCAAGGCGGCACCCGCGTAGAGTCACCTCTCCCCGGCACCGTGCTTGACTACAAGGTACAAGAAGGCGCGGCGGTTACAAAAGGGCAAGTTGTCGCCCTTATCGAGGCCATGAAAATGGAAAACGAAATCGTTTCGCCCTGCGACGGCACCGTGGCCGCCATTGTGAAAGAGCGCGGTGACTCTGTCAACCCCGGCGATTTACTTATGACAATCCAATAATCGAAAGGGATGAACCCATTGGACGAACAGCCAAAGAATATCCGTTTTGTTGATACCACCCTGCGCGACGGCCAGCAAAGCCTGATCGCTACCCGCATGACAACAGCCGAGATGCTGCCCATTCTTGAAACCATGAACAACGCCGGTTTCTACGCGGCGGAGGTATGGGGCGGCGCGACATTTGACGCCGCTATGCGCTATCTGAAAGAAGACCCGTGGGAGCGTTTGCGCGCCTTTCGCAAGGTGTTCACCAAAACCAAGCTTCAAATGCTTTTTCGCGGCCAAAACATGCTTGGCTACAAATGCTATCCCGATGACATTGTAGAAACGTTTATCGCCAAAGCGGCCGACAACGGCATCGATATTTTCCGTATGTTTGACGCACTGAATGATTTGCGCAATCTGGAATCCTCTGTGCGCGCTGTCAAAAAAGCCAAAAAGCACGCCCAGCTCTGTATTTCCTATACACTGAGCGACATCCACACCGAGGAATATTATCGCGGCCTCATCAAGCGCCTTGTTGATATGGGGGCTGACTCTATTTGCGTTAAGGACATGGCAGGGCTTTTGCTTCCGGGTGCGGCGGCGGCGCTTGTAAAGGATATCAAAGCGATCACCTCCATCCCGATACAAATTCACAGCCACTACACAAGCGGCCTGGCCTCCCTCAGCTACTTAACCGCGGCGGAAGCAGGCGCAGATATCATTGACACCGCCATCAGCCCCTTCGCTATGGGCACATCCCAGCCCGCCACCGAGGTTATGAACGCGGCGCTGGAAAGCCTCGGCTACCACACCGGGCTTAATAAAGATGCCCTTATCGAGATCGGCGACTACTTCAAGCCCCTGCGTGATGCCGCGATTGAGTCGGGGCTGCTTAGCCCCAAAGTGCTTTCAGCGGATTTATCCACATTAAGTTACCAGGTGCCGGGCGGTATGCTTTCCAACCTCGTTTCGCAGATGAAGGCGCAAAACGCGGAAGACAAATACAAAGAAGTGCTGGAGGAAATCCCCCGCGTCCGCGCGGATTTGGGCTATCCTCCGCTTGTCACGCCTTCCAGCCAAATTGTGGGCACCCAAGCTGTGATGAACGTGCTTTTGGGCGAACGTTACAAAGTCGTTCCTAACGAAACGAAGGACTTTGTGCGTGGCATGTACGGCCAAACACCCGGGCCTATTTCCGATGAGATTCGCAAAAAAATCATCGGCGATGAAAAACCCATTGATGTGGCCCCGGCTAAGCTCTTAAAGCCCGGCCTGAAGGATGCCGCCATCAAAGTAAAACCCTATAAGGAGCAGGAAGAGGATGTGCTCAGCTACGCCCTCTTCCCGCAAGTCGCGGAGGAATTTTTTAAGTTCCGCCAGGCACAAAAATACCAAGTAGATCCCGCATATGCGGATAAAGAAAACAACGTATATCCCGTTTAACCGAGGAAACCATCCTCCCGCCCGACCCGTGCCATCGGGGCGGGCGGGATGTGGCACGGTGGATGTCGTTGAAAAGGTCTGGTGCGAGGCTGAAACGCAGAGCTTCAAGTAGCGAGCGCTCTTAGGAACAAGCGGCATCTGGCTTGTTCTGTTGCTCGCGGTTTGCCTCGTTTCCGGCGAAGTGCCGGGCCTATTTTCACCTTAATCCAAGACATATACCGATAAGGAGGCAGACAACATGGATTATTGCAAAGATTTGGAAACCGCCATGCGTCACTTCACCACCACGGGGGCATTTTTAAGTGCCAAACACAACGGCCACCTCAACACCATGACCGTATCGTGGGGCTTCATCGGCTTCATTTGGGGCAAACCCCACTTCATTACCATTGTGCGGCCCCAACGGCACACGCAAACCATCATATCCGAGGCGGACGGCTTCACCATCAGCATCCCCTACGGCTCCATGAAAGAAGCCTTGCGCGTTTGCGGCACCCAATCTGGCCGCGATATCGACAAATCAGCGGTGGTCGAGTTTATCCCGGCCAAAACCATTGACGGGGCGGTGGTCGGCGGCTGCAACATGTATTATGAGTGCCGCACCACCTGCACGGATCAAATGCGCGAGGCCGTTTTGCCGCCCGCCATCCGCGAGAAGTTTTACGACAACGATTATCACCATGTTTATGTGGGTGAAATTGTCGATTGCTATATCCAATAAGCCAAGGAGGGCATACACATGAAAATCGGAGCACAACTGTACACACTGCGAGAGTTTGGCAAGACCGAGGCAGACATCGATTCCACCTTCCAAAAGGTGGCCGCCATCGGGTTCGAATATGTGCAGGTTTCCGGCCTGGCCGACATCGGGGCCGCCAACATGCGCCGCTTCGCTGATAAGCACGGCCTGAAGATCATCCTCACCCACTCCAACCCTGAGCGCATCCAAAACGACACGGAGGCGCTTATTGAGGAGCATAAAGTCATGGGCGCAACCTATATCGGCATCGGTGCCATGCCCGACCGCTACCGCGATGACCCGCAGGCCTTTGTCCGCGATTTTAAGCCCGCCGCGCAAAAAATTGCCGCCGCAGGCATGACGTTTATGTACCACAATCACGCCTTCGAGTTCGCCAAGCATGACGGCAAGCTTCTTTTAGACCATTTGATTGAAGGCTTCTGCGCGGAGGAGATGGGCTTCACGCTGGACACCTATTGGGTGCAAGTCGGCGGGGCAGACCCGGCCGCGTGGCTTCGCAAGCTGACCGGCCGCGTAGACACCGTCCATTTCAAGGATTTCGCCGTGCTGCCCGACAACGACCGCGCCATGTATCCGGTTTTGTCAGGCAACCTCAATTGGCCCGCCATCCTTGAGGCGGCTGAGGGTGCAGGCGTGCAGTACGCCTTTATCGAGCAGGACGAGTGCAACGGAGAAAACCCCTTCGACTGCCTGCAAACAAGCTTCAACAACCTAAAGGCAAAAGGCTACTAAACCAAGGAGGCAAAAATATGGCATACATACTCTCCGGCTTCGCCGACGAAATCGCTTCGTCCCTTGACGAACAAATAAGTGTTTCCGCCGCCAACAGCGTTCGCTTTATCGAGATGCGCGGCGTAAACGGCAAGCCGCTTGTGGATCACACGCTTGATGAGGCAAAGGAAATCAAAAAACACCTCGATGCCGAGGGCTTTTCGCTTTCCGCCGTGGGTTCGCCTTTCGGCAAAATCAAAATCACGGACGATTTCGCCCCGCATCTGGAGCATTACAAGCGCGGGATTGAGATCGCCCATATACTGGATGCCAAATACATCCGTCTGTTCAGCTTCTTTATCGATGCCAATGACAACCCCGCCGATTACACCGATGAGGTCATGTCGCGGCTGGC
>JGI994J12354_10003531_pt1 | contig 14532 bp, 17 predicted proteins | sample IntmicLarv3ML3BL_FD_12354 | JGI IMG/M metagenome (IMG submission 12354)
CAACTCGCACAAGTTGGATGCATCATCATTAAGAAAATCTTTCGCCATTTGCAACGGAGGACAAAACTCCAACGCTCCCGACGGAGATATATGATGGCTCATCCCGATAGCGCCGGGACACAAAGCTTTCCCTTTGTCATCCCAGTAAGTATCAATAATCTGCAATGGAGCATTCATTCGTTGGTCAACAATAAAACGTCGCAAGGAACGAATCTGCTCTTTATCCAAAGCATTGTCCACATTAGGAAACGCCCCTACAGGACGATAAATATAATACCACAGATAATGAACGCCTTCCTTTGCCAAAAACTCAATATATTCCCTGCTTACAAGCTCATCATAATTACTTTTGCAAATACTTGCCGCTGCACCGATAATCAACTTCGCCTTTCTGCAAGCCCTCACTCCGTTCATAGACCTCTCAAACACATTATCTCGCCCTCTCCGCACATCGCTTTCTTTCTCCAGACCTTCAATACTGATAAACGGTGTAACATTTCCCAAACGCCTAAGTTGCATAGCAATCTCGTCTGTAAGTAGTGTCCCATTAGTAAACAATTGGAAATAACACTCCTTGTGCTCAGCAAAAACATCAAGCAACCCTTTATACATAAGAGGTTCTCCCCCCAGAATACCGAAGAAGTACGACCCTTTCTTTTTACAGCTATTAATTATACCGTTCAACTGCTCCAAAGAAAGCGACTGATGCGCCCCTCTCGAAACCCAGCAACCGCTACATGTCAGATTACAGCTCTCGGTAACCGAAATCATCACAAATGCAGGAAAGAATGGCTTACCTTTTGCCTGCCTCTTCTCAAACTTACTGATATTTATCGCACTACGAATCCCAAAGTTCCACATAAACTTCCTGACAATACGCGGAGAACATTCACGCGGTATTCGCATTGCAGCCTTAATGGTGGATTTATATTCTTTGAATGTCATAGTTATTTTAATTGAAAATTGAAATCACGTCACCTTCGTTTTAAAAGTGAAACACCTGCTCTTCGCTCTGACAGTTTAGCCCGAAGTGCATCAGCATACAAGGCTTTTGTGTCAATCGACAAAGCAGATTCCTCGTCCTCAAGCCCCCCATTAATTGGAGATTTCTCATATTTCGGAAAGATTATTGCTTTCTGCGGACATACACGTGCACAAGCAGGACAATTATTTTTACAATTCAGCGGATTCTTAACAAGAATCTTTCTATCTTCCCTCGAATAAACGCCAAACAAGCAAAAATCATGACACTTGCCGCAATTATTGCATCTCTCACGGTCAATAACAGGAAACCATGCATCACAACCGGTTTTTGGCTGAAAAGCCTCTGTCAATGTCGCATCTTCTAATGATTTGGACAATTCTGACATTTTAACGCTGTTTGAGTCATCAACAACTCCAATACTCTCCAAAATATCATTCTCACGTCCGTTCCTTATATCAATAATCCCCTCAGGGTTCAACCCGATATTCTTAAAAAGTGCTGACACAGCTCTCGGATAGCATGCCATAACAACCGATGACGCAATCTTCGCCATATCATTGTCGGACGAAATAGCCTTCTCACACAAATCAGGCTCAAAAACCACTGTATACCCGGCCCTTCGCAAGCTGCCGGAAATACCCAAAACCTTACTCCTGTCTATTATTGAACGTGACGAACACAAACAAATAGTAATTTTCCTACCGTTCATTTTTTTATAAATATCTGACAAATATAGCAAAAACATGCTTTATAAATATATATCGTCGATGAAAGCGAAAAACCAAACCATAAAAGCGAATTTTCAACAAACTACTTTTCGGTTCTGACCGGCGACAAAAGATGACTGTCGTTCCATGTAATAATCAATCATTGGAATGAGATATCACAGAACTGCCATATCTTGTATTAATCAACAAATTCTTATCACCCCTTCGAATTGTTATTATTGCATCATAATAGTCTGTGCCGGCGTAAGGTCTGGAAATAACCCTGACATCTGTCGAGTCATGTTTTTCTTCGAAATATCTATCAAATCTTATGACAATCTCAGACTGTTGCAGACGATCTGCATCTTCATATAGTTCGGTAAAAATATCTGAAATCGCTTTAGCATGAAAGCTAAAAGATGTAGAATATGACTTATCTTGATTTCCCTGCCATTTAATCTTAATCTCTTTAGGTATATACCTGACTTGGGGATTGGTTAATGACGAATCGTTCTCTTGGTGCCCAAGATCTGCGATACAGTTATAACTTATGTTTGCATAAGTATCTACTTCAAATCTTTTAATTTGATTATCATCCGGCAATTCTTCAATGACAGGCACGATTTTCCAATTGTATTTCCTCGTCGTTATAATTTCATTCCATTCTTTTCTTGTAAATTCCTCATCTTCAAACAATTTGCGCTCGTTCGACTCAGCTTCGACGCCTTGAAAATTTGAATATAATTCAATTTTATCACCATCCCGGGAGCCATCAGTCAACCAAACTGAGACCATACCGTCAGGCTTTAACTCTGCAACTAAATTCTGACCATAACTATAATATTTTCGATATTCTTTCGCATAATAATTCAGGGTGTCGGAAGGCAATGGAATCAATGCTTCAAAAAATCGATCTTCATAATACGAATACCACTTGATTGTAAATTGTTTAGGAAAAGACTTGTCGCGTATGCGATAATCTGTCGTACTCAATCTATCATCCCATGTGTTACGCAATATTTTATTATCATAACCCCAATTATTATAATACGTACATTCTATTATTTGTACCGGATAGTTCTCGCTTGTTACTACTCCTACCTGCCAATCGAAACGGTTGCTTGCTACATAATTCATAATTATGCTTTGAATAACCAGAGAAACGACCAAAAAGATCACTATCCCTATCAATGCTCTGTTTATCGTGTTTACTGTATTTATTGCCATTTGACGGAAGATAAAGAAATATAAAACCATATAGAAAAAACAGACCAAATGATATGAAGAGTCAACCAGACTCCGTATACCACCTTGAAAAAAGACCGGTAAGCAGGAGCATCTTTTACCAAATAAACAATAGCGCCTATTATTGCGATAATTATTGCAGGAATAAGAACAAACATCCATAGCATACAACTTGCCTCGCTCAATTCTGAACTCATGTTATAGACAAACAATTCGCCCAGAAAGGTAATCAGCAAAAGTAAACCTATAGTATTAACTATTTTAGCCCTTTGATTCTTTATATCTTCCATAAATTATTTTTTTCAAAGTATTATCTAAACCTGCTTCACTCACATCTGATGCCGCTTTTGCTCAATTGCAATCATCACATAGACACTTACAAACTGTCATTAAAAGAATGTACGATAGTTTATGCTTCATGGCTCATTTCTTATAAATAAGTCTACAAATATAGTCTTTTTTTTCATTTTTCATAAATTACTTTATCGAAAACGTTGTCGGGCGTATTGAAGGTAAGCGATATGATTTCGAATGAAAAACAAAATGCAAAATTTAAAAAAGTTACTGACATACTGTTGTCAAACACATCTGATATCTTTGCCGCAAAAAGCGAAGATATGCTACGCTTTTTTATTATAAAACACATTTAATCAAAAATTTAGACTTATGAAAATTTTAAGTACAGAGATTAAAAATCTCGAACCAATCAAAACGATTGCTGTTTCGCATGTCGGTGATTATTCAGGTATTGCAGGTGCGTTTGAAAAAATTGGCGCATGGGCAGGAGCAAACAATCTTTGGGCAGCTACTCCCAGAATGGCGGGTGTTTATCATGACGACCCGATGAAAACCCCGGTCGAAGAATTACATTCGAAAGCATGCATAGAAGATATTTCGGGTATTGAACCGGGAGAAGAAATGCAGCACTATGAGATTACGGGCGGTAAGTATTTCGTAATGCAGGTGGAAGTTATAATGGCAGAATATGGCGAGGCATGGGAAAAAGCTTATGTTGCTTTTGATGAAAAAGCTTACGAGTACGATACGCGGGACCACTATGAGTTATATGTGAGTTGCGTAGGTGATACACAAGACCCCGATGCACCATGGATAGTGGATATGTGTGTTCCGCTAAAATAGTTAAAAATGGAAAAAGCTACGGTAATTGAAATGGTTCTCTTCAAAGTTAAGGAGGGTATCGAAATTGAATTCGCTCAAAATGAACTAATCAAGGTAAATGAATTTCTTGCGAAACAGGAAGGTTTTATTTCCCGAAAAATATCCATATCAGATGACGGACAGTAGTAGCCGGAAAGTCAGCAATTTGATAATGTCTCATATTTCCAGTTTTTAGATTTGCATTGGGTATAATTTTGCATCGCTAATTCAATATTAAAATTTAAAATTAATAGTGTTCCATTAAAATCTTCCCAATTTTAATGGAACGCTATTGATTTTTATTACATTTGAATTTTATCCCTGATAAACATTCGCCTTTCGGCTTTTTTAAAGTCAAAGGAAGCATTGACGATTATGAAATAAAACGCTTTAATTTACTTCCGGCGGTAAAGGGTGATGACAGAATAGCCAAAAAACTTAACCGGTTTATGAAAAATCTGAAGTATTATGACAAGAGCTGACTTATAACAAATTAGTGAGGTCATAGGTTTCATCAGGAAAAAAGAGCATTAAAGTATTGAAAAATTTCACAGTCAGATAATTAATTTTAAGCATGATAGTAGTTATTTAGAAAAAAAATGTATTTTTGTCAATTATAATTGCGCTCGGAAAGAACAAAACTACAAAAAAATGTGAGAAAGATAATTAACCATAGCTAATAAATTCTTAAATCACTATCATGACAAAAGTTAACACATTTAAGGATCTTCGTGAATTGAGCGAACATTTGAAGAACAAGATTTATCAAAAAGAGGAAGGCAACCATTCTGAAAATCTTGTGAAAATAAAAGTTTCGATGGCCACATGCGGAATCGCATCAGGTGCTAAAGAGATTTTGAATTACCTCATTGAAGAACTCGGCAGTCAAAAAATTGATGCTCTTGTAACACAAACAGGGTGCATGGGTTATTGTTATGCGGAACCCACAATCGAAGTTACAATGCCGGGTATGAAACCTCTTGTTTACGGAAACGTAAACGAGACAAAAGCCGCTGAAATCATTGAAAAATACATAAAAAACGGAAAGGCGGTTGATGGGATTATTCCGGTAAATTATTGTACTATTGATAATGAATTCTGTGATAATTCCAAAGCAAATGAGCCTGTTTCCAATTCGGAACAAACTGAAGTTAACAAAAAGCAAATTCGTATTGCCATACATAATTGCGGATTTATAAATCCCGAAATTATTGATGATTATATTGAGCGTGACGGTTATTCCGCTTTGGGAAAAGTTTTAGAAATGACTCCTGCTGAAACTATTGAAATAGTAAAGAAATCAGGATTACGCGGACGCGGTGGCGCAGGTTTCCCTACCGGATTGAAATGGGAAATAACTTCAAAGTCCGTATCCGACCGAAAATATGTAGTTTGTAATGCTGATGAAGGAGACCCCGGAGCTTTTATGGATCGCTCCATTCTCGAAGGTGACCCTCATTCCGTTTTGGAATCAATGGCTATTTGCGGATATTGCATTGGAGCCGATACCGGGCTGATATATATTCGTGCTGAGTATCCTTTGGCGATTCAACGATTAAAAATAGCGATTAATCAGGCTCGCGAATATGGACTTTTGGGTAAGAATATTTTCGGAACGGATTTTAGTTTCGACATTGAGATTCGTTACGGAGCAGGTGCTTTTGTCTGTGGCGAAGAAACAGCTCTTATCCATTCAATGGAAGGTCTTCGCGGCGAACCTACCGTAAAACCTCCATTCCCGTCGGTGAGCGGTTATAAAAATCAACCTACCAATGTAAATAATGTTGAGACTCTTGCAAATATTCCTCCTATCATTCTAAAAGGAAGCGAATGGTTCAGTTCAATCGGAACAGAAAAAAGCAAAGGCACAAAAGTATTTGCCCTCGCAGGGAAAGTCAATAATGTAGGACTTGTAGAAGTACCTATGGGAACTACGCTTCGTGAAGTTATTTTCGATATCGGAGGTGGAATAAAAGGCGGTAAGAAGTTTAAAGCAGTGCAAACGGGTGGTCCGTCGGGTGGGTGTCTTACCGAAAAACATCTTGATATTCCTATTGATTACGACAATCTTGTGGCATCAGGCTCAATGATGGGATCAGGGGGTATGATTGTTATGGACGAAGACGATTGTATGGTTTCGATGGCTCGTTTTTACCTTGATTTTACCGTTGAAGAGAGTTGCGGAAAATGCGCACCTTGTCGTATAGGAAACAAACGTCTGCACGAAATACTCGAAACAATTACTTCCGGCAAAGGTACGGAAGATGACCTTACAAAACTCAGGAATCTTGCGAATGTTATACAGGATGCTTCACTTTGCGCTCTGGGTCAAACATCGCCAAATCCTGTTATTTCTACCATGAATAATTTCATGGATGAATATATCGCACACGTTCGTGAAGGCAAATGTCCCGCCAAGCAATGTAAGTCATTTTTACAATATATTATTGATACGGACAGTTGCACCGGATGTGCGTTGTGTAGCAGGGCATGTCCCGTCAATTCCATATCGGGTGAACGCAAACTTCCACATGAGATTAATCAGGATATTTGTATTAAATGTGGCACCTGTATGGAAAAATGTAAATTTGGCGCTATCAGTCTTAAATAGTCATCTAATAAAATATAAGAAAACATGGAAAAATTAAATTTAATAATAGATGATAAACAGGTGGTGGTGAATAAAGGCGCGACTGTTCTTGAAGCCGCTAAAACCGTTGGGATAAAGATTCCGACTCTTTGTTACATGAAGTTGGACGATTTGAATTTCGAAAACAAACCCGGCGGATGCCGTATATGCGTGGTCGAAATCGATGGTCGTCGTAATCTTGCCCCTGCATGTAAAACCGAGTGTCTGGAAGGAATGGTCGTAAAAACTCATACCGTAAGGGCTGTCAATGCCCGCCGTACGGTTATGGAATTAATTTTGTCAGACCATCCTGCCGATTGTCTTACATGTGCCAAATCCGGCGAATGTGAATTGCAAACCATGGCTCATATTCTGGGCATTAGAGAGATACATTATAAAGGAGAGCAATCAAAGCATAAAGGCGACCAATCGCAATCTATCATTCGTGAAATGGATAAATGTATTATGTGCCGTCGTTGCGAAACAGCTTGTAATGATGTTCAGACTGTCGGCGTGTTGTCGGCTGTTAACAGAGGATTTAATTCTGTTGTAGCTCCTGCTTTCGAGATGGATTTAGACCGTTCATCATGTACATATTGCGGTCAATGTGTTGCAGTATGTCCTACCGGAGCACTTACCGAACGTGATTACACATGGCGTGTTTTCGAGGCGTTGATCGACCCGGAAAAGGTAGTTATAGTTCAAACTGCTCCTGCTGTTAGGGCTGCTTTAGGCGAAGCATTCGGAATGGAACCGGGAACGCTTGTTACAGGAAAAATGGCTGCGGCTCTTCGTAAATTAGGATTCGATTATGTGTTCGACACTGATTTTGCCGCCGACTTAACCATCATGGAAGAAGGTTCGGAACTATTAGACAGACTGACAAAATATCTAGGTGGCGATAAAAATGTTAAACTTCCTATTTTGACAAGTTGTTGTCCGGGATGGGTAAACTTTTTTGAACATATTTTCCCTGAAATGCTTGATATTCCGTCGACGGCAAAATCGCCTCAACAGATGTTCGGCTCGATAGCTAAATCATACTTTGCAGAAAAGTTGAATATTCCGCGCGAAAAAATGGTGGTAGTTTCGGCAATGCCTTGTCTTGCCAAGAAATATGAAAGTATGCGTCCCGAATTTTCGGTAAACGGCGACCCGGATGTTAACATTTCTATATCTACACGCGAATTGGCTCAGATGATTAGAAACGCTAACATTGATTTTAAAGCGCTTCCTGATGAGGATTTCGACAACCCATTTGGAGCCTCAACAGGAGCATCAGTTATTTTCGGAACAACAGGTGGAGTTATTGAAGCAGCAGTACGTACGGCTTATGAATTGCATACCAAAAAGGAACTCAAAAAGGTTGATTTCGAAGAATTGCGCGGGATGGAAGGAATACGTCAAGCAACTATCGATTTCGACGGATTACCAATCAACATAGGTATTGCTCACGGATTGGGCAACGCACGTAAATTGCTCGAAGACATTAAAGCAGGCAAATCAACGTTCCATGCCATAGAAATTATGGCTTGTCCGGGAGGTTGTATCGGTGGCGGCGGACAACCTTATCATCATGGAAATGTAGAAATATTGCGAAAACGACAAAAAGCTTTATATATTGAAGATAAGGGAAAGCAACTTCGCAAATCACACGAAAATCCGTTTATCATTCAACTTTATGAAGAGTTTTTAGGCGCCCCGCTTAGTCATAAATCTCATGAATTATTACACACCCACTATTTCGATAAAAAGAATGTGGTAAAAAGTAATAAATAGACTTATTATTAAAAAGTATCTAATTAAATAAAATAATTATGTCGGATATTTTATTAACAGATTGCAAAATCGACCAAATAAAAACATTGTGCAAAAAATTTAATAATGATGGGGGTGAGCTTGTCAATGTATTGCACGGTGCACAGGAGATGTTCGGATACCTTCCCGCTGAAGTACAAGAAGTGGTTGCCCAGGAGTTAAATATTTCTATTGCGCGCGTTTACGGCGTAGTAACTTTTTACTCGTTTTTTTCAATGTTGCCTAAAGGACAGCATCCTATTTCAATTTGCATGGGAACAGCCTGTTATGTTCGTGGAGCTGAAAAAGTTCTTGACGAGTTTAAAAGGCAACTTAATATTAAAGTGGGAGAAACCACTCCCGACGGTAAATTTTCGCTAAGCTGCCTTCGTTGTGTAGGCGCCTGCGGACTTGCACCCGTAGTAACGATTGGTGAAAAAGTATACGGACGTGTTTCTCCTGATGATGTGAAGAAGATTGTTGAGGAATATCTAACATCTACTCTCGAATGAAATAATATATCTGATTATCATATTGACAAATACAAAGGTATATTTTTATATTTACAAATACTATTACTGATGATAAATAAACTGTTTCCTAAAGATAACACCTGCGAGAAAGTAAAAAGAACTCACGAAACAAACCACTTCTTAAACTGGGCGGCTTTGTTTTTACTGACATAGATGCGTTCGGGAACTTCTGTGTCCAATGTCAATAACAGGCGACTATCGAACCATATCGTTATATTTTTTATGCTGCTTTTGGCTACGACAAATTGCTTATTTGCACGGAAGAAGAGTGTGGGATCTAACGAAGCATAAATACTCTCAAGGGCTTTCATGTAGCAAAGTCCCGTGTTGTCTTTCAGTATGGTACGGGTACATTTTACGGTCGTATAGAAATATGAAATCTGATTTATATCTACAGGAATCAGTTCATTATTCGACGGTATGAGCAACTTTTCGGGATACTTTTGCGTTGTAAGCAGTTGAGGGAGTTTTGACAGATATCCCACAACATCCTTACGGTTAAGTCGTTGAAATTTCTCCAAAGCATTCTTTACCTCTTCTGCTTTTATTGGCTTGAGAAGATAGTCTATACTGTTGTACTTGAAAGCCTGAATAGCATATTCATCATAAGCTGTCGCAAATATCACGGGTGCGTCGACCGTAATTGCGGAAAATATATTGAATGCAGAGCCGTCGGATAGATGAATATCCATAAAGATAAGGTCGGGAGACGGATTATTTGACAGCCATCTGACTGTCTGTGCGATACTTTCCGTGTATCCCGCAATCTGAATCGAAGAATCTATCTCTGTTATTATCGTTTCAAGATTTTCATAAGCAGCAGTTTCATCTTCAACAATCAAGACTCTCATAATCATTAATTTAAAGGTAAATACACATTAAAAACATCATTTTTATTCTCTATTTTTATTTCCCTGTTGAGCAACAGTCGGAAACGATCCGACAGATTGGCAAGTCCAATGCCATTTTTGTCGGGCATGTCAATCTTCCTGTATATCGGATTTGAAACAACCAATTCATCTTTTTCGTTTATAAACAGAGATATACACATCCTGTTTTCCCTGTCTATCATATTATGTTTCACAACGTTTTCTATCAACGGCAAAAGCGACAACACAGGAATAAATAACAATTTTTTGTCTTCGGGGATATCAATGCTGAAGCTGAATTTATCCGCATATCTTATCTCCTGTAAATAACGGAACGAGTTAAGGAACTTCAATTCTTCTCCAAGTGGAACAAGACCTTTCTTCTCGCTTTGAAGCACATAACGAAATACTTCGGACAATTTATTTATATATTCCAGCGTTTCAGTTTTCTTATTGCCCCGCACAAGCGTAGCCAACCCGTTGAGTGAATTAAAGAAAAAATGCGGATTTATCTGATTGGCAAGAGCATCACAACGACTTTGAAGATTCTCGGTCTGTAACCGCTCGATCTCATGTTCTTTACGATTCTGCTCCGAATACATCACATAGAAATGTCCGATAAAAACGCAAAGCAGACAGGCTACGGCAAACTGAAACAGTAACAATCCCGTAAAACAATCCGCATGTTTGCTGATGATAAACGAAATCAGTATATAAATCAAATAAGCTGTAATAGTAATAAGAAACGTCCTTAACAGACGCCTGCCGAACATCAATGTTTTATTACGAAAGATATTATCATTCAATAGCAGCCATATCATCAGACCGAAAAACAGATAGCGGTACGTAAAAAACACAAGATACTCCATTTTAGCGCTTTGTTCAGTGATATTAGGCAGATCCCAAGGCAGATTAATTATCTTAGGATAAATAACGAATACGCTAAGTATCAGGCTTGCGAATATCAGCGTTCGATTGGTTATTTCACTTTTCAGCAGCTTCATCTTAATATTTGAGAACTTTTGTCGATATATTAATTGCCAACAAAGTAAATGAAAAAATATCAAAAACTCGAAATAACTATCGAAAAAAAACAGGAAAACACTAACTTTGCGCTTGCATAGTTTATTTTAAAAAGACATGAAAATAACATATATATATCATAGCGGATTTATCATCGAATGTGAGAATGCAACGATTATCGCTGATTATTTCAGAGATTCGGCCGATGAGGTCGTTCATCGTTCACTAAGTTCTTTTCCCGGAAAACTATATGTCATATCAAGCCATTGGCACCCGGACCATTTCAGCAAACAGATACTCCAATGGAAAAATATAAGGCCTGACATACAATATATTTTCTCGAAAGACATACTCAAAAAGAAACTTGCAACACAAGACGAAGCCTATTATATGATAAAGGGAGATGTATGGCAGGATGAAAATGTCCGGATACAAGCTTTTGGATCTACGGATGTAGGCATCTCTTTTCTTATCGAAGCAGAAGGCAAAAAAGTTTTCCATGCGGGTGATCTGAATAACTGGCATTGGGACGAAGAATCTACACCTGAAGAGATACAAGAATGCGAGCGTCATTTCCTGCAAGAGATAAAAACACTCTGCAATGATACCAACACTATTGAAGCAGCATTGTTTCCCGTCGATTGCAGGTTAGGAAAAAACTATATGCGGGGACCGGAGCAGTTTGTAGACATGCTACATGTCGGCATATTTATACCAATGCACTTCGGAAGTAAATTTGACGAAGCAAACGCGTTTAAGAAATACGCAGAAAATGCCGGATGTCAATTTTTTGAAATAACGAAAACAGGCGACACTGTATATTTATAAATAACGAATCAATAAATAAACAACAACATGATTATCAGCAGCAAATTTGACCACTACAATTTTAATGTAATGGATCTTGAGAAAAGCCTTGAGTTTTACGAGAAAGCGCTCGGCTTAAAAGAAGCACGCCGTAATACTGCCTCTGACGGTTCTTTTATCTTAGTATATCTGACAGACGGAAAAACCGACTTTTCTTTAGAACTGACTTGGTTGAGAGACAGAACAGAACCGTATGACCTCGGAGAATGTGAATTTCATCTTTGTATGAGAGTTCCCGGAGATTACGACGAAGTACGCCGCTTTCACAAAGAAATGAGCTGCGTATGTTATGAGAACACCGACATGGGCCTCTACTTTATAGAAGACCCTGACGGATACTGGATTGAAATTTTACCGGAAGCTTAATTCCACTATCGCGAACGCCCCGCAGAAACACTTCTTTCGGATGATTGAGTCGATGTATTCTGATTTGTAGATGTCGATGTATTTTGTTCTTGAACTGAATTATCACGTCGAGAAGACTGCGATGATTCCTGTGTTTGCGTTGAATTGTCCTGACGTGCAGACCTTGCATTTGTTTGAGACTTTGTCGAAGTCTCTTTGTTTGACGACCGCGAAGATGAATTTGATTTCGTTGATGACTCTTTACGTTCAGAACGTTTCGGGGCAACCTGCTTTTCATTCGAAGACTTTGAAGGTGTTGTAGTCTCAGTCGGACGTACAGATGTTGACGGCACACTCGACTGTGATGGTCTGCCAATATCGGAAGGTCTATCCGTTGATTGGTTATTGGGGTTATTAGGCCTATCGTTTTCTGTTGGTCGACCTATATCAGACGGTCTATTCGTAGATTGATTATTGGGCTTAGTCGGTCCGGTATTTTCCGTTGGGCGGCCTATATTTGATGGCCGGTCAGACTGCGGATGATTCGGTTGGATCGGCCTATTATTCTGCTGAGGCCTGCCGGGTTGCGGTGGTCTGTTCGGATATACAGGACGATTAATAATGATAGGCCTGCCACGTTCCGGATAGACCACCGGCGGATGTGGAGGTATTACATACGTAACCTCATCATATAAATATTCTACCCCGGACAAATAATTATTCCAAAATTCCAATGCATAGACTTCACTATATCTTGTACGGTATTCCAACACTTCCTGATAAGCATCCGGAGTTTGCCGCATGGAAAGAACACGATTAGGTCTGCCGGCAACAGCTCGAACTTCCTGCGTCGTCATACCAAATGATAACCTATTCAAGTCCAGACTTCTATGTGAAACACACGAGGAAATCAATAATATTACAGATGTAACAAAAAATAACTTTTTCATAATTAACTCATTTTCGAATAAAAATCCATTTATGATTCAAAAGTCAAAGGTACAAAATAAATCTTTTTATTTTTATCAGACAAATAAATTGAAGAAAAAAACTAATAGATTTACAACTTGTTCAATATATTATATTCAAAATCGTTTAAATGTAGTTATATTTGTGCTTTCGTCATATTAAAATAATATAAACAGATAAAAAATGAAAACAGTATTAATAACAGGAGCAACATCAGGCATTGGAGAAGCAATAGCCTTCCGTATGGCAAAAGAAAACCACAAACTGATACTTACGGGACGACGCAACGAGCGCCTTGATACATTAAAGAAAAATCTCGAATCGAAATATAACGCACAAGTATTCACATTATGTTTTGATGTGCGAGTATATAGTGAAGCTGAAAAGGCCATAAACAGTTTGCCTGATGACCTGAAAAAGATTGACATCCTCGTCAATAACGCCGGCCTCGCAGTCGGTTTGAATCCTCTTCACGAAGGAGTGATCGATGACTGGGAGCGGATGATAGACACAAATATCAAAGGGTTACTATACATAACGCGTATCGTTACTCCCGATATGGTAGCAAGAAAATCAGGTCACATAATAAATATAGGCTCAATTGCAGGAAGGCAGGTTTACCCGAACGGTGCAGTTTATTGTGCGACAAAGCACGCAGTCGATGCTATCAGCAAAGGTATGCGTTTTGACTTTCTTCCTTACGGAATAAAAATCACACAAATATGCCCCGGAGCTGTCGAAACCGAGTTTTCGGTTGTCCGCTTCAAAGGTGACAAAAAGAGAGCAGACTTGGTGTACGAAGGTTACAAATCATTAGTTGCCGACGATATTGCAGATGCTGTACAATACGCAATATCACAGCCGGAACATGTAGATATTCAGGACTTGTTGATAATGCCGACAGCGCAAGCTAATGGCAATACATTTCACAAGACACAGTGAATTATTCACCTGAAGAATTCTCGGAATAGTATTCGATAAAATTACATTGTGAAATTTAAGCCTTTTTTGAAAAACATTATGTTTGTTTTTGTATATTTGTGCCATGTTTTATCTCTCTCACCAATGGGAGTGACATAGCTTTGCTATGCAGTAATAACAATTTAGCCTTTAGCATATGAGTAGAGATAAAAAGCAGATTATTGCCGGTTAAGTATGCGCATATTGTTTTCACACTGCCCGGTTTTTTGAATGATTTTGTTTTATTGAATCACAAACTGATTTACAATATGCTGTTTGATGCCTCATGGCATGCAGTCAATAAATGCTGCTTACACAATTTGGAAGCTCAAACGGGAGTTTTGTCGGTATTACATACGTGGGGACAAAACCTGTCACTTCATCCGCATGTTCACATGCTTGTTCCCGCAGGAGGATTGGATACGGACGGCATGCAGTGGATAGC
>JGI994J12354_10003532_pt1 | contig 14526 bp, 20 predicted proteins | sample IntmicLarv3ML3BL_FD_12354 | JGI IMG/M metagenome (IMG submission 12354)
AACCCACGGGGTTAGCAGGTTTACAGGCTTGTAGCTTTTTGCACCTGCACCACTTGGGCTGCGGCTTATTGTTACAAGCGGTATTGTTGCAACTTCTGTGTCATCTGCCCGTTTCACTTGCTCGCCGTCGTAAATTAAAAGGCTTGCGCCGTCAATTATCATCAGCTTGTTTTGAATTTGAAATGAAGTGCTTGCCTTTGCAGACATTGTCGTGTATATCGGTGTTTGCTCATCATCTTTGTACAGGTTTGTGCCTGCATGTATAAGCTCGGTTGTAATAGGTATGCCGTTTTCATCGGTTGTCTCAAACCTGTGTGCACCGTTAACAGCATACGGCATAACCTTTTTCACTTCGTAGCCTGTGCGTTTTACAGGGAATCCGTCAATATCTGGCATCATATTCGGGGCGTTTGGGCTTCGGTATGGCTTTACCTCAGTAACGCTTGAAGATAAATCTATTCCCTTAAAGCCCGAAAACTCTATACTGCGTGCGGGTGCTACCCCAACGCCTGTGCCACGCAACATTCGTGCCATTATGCACCACCCCCGTATACATCTGTGCTTGTCTCTTCAAAAAGCGGTGCCGCCTCATACAAGGCAGAAAGATACCGCGTTCTAAATTCACCCGCTACCGCAAAGCTCTCTTCCTCAATGTATAGGTAAGATGCAAGGCCATATGGCAGTGCAATACGCAAAATATCATTACAATACGGTATTTCTTCATCAAGGCTTGCAAGCATAGGTGCATTTTCTAAAAGTTCTTTTTTGTTTGCCTGCCTGTTTGCGTTTTCGTACTGCAGGGCTTCCGCCAAAAGGCTGTTAAGCCAAATAAGTGCAAGGCCTTCAAGGTCTTTGTTGTCTTGCGGGCTCATCGCCAAAAAAGCGCAGGCTGTTTCAAATATGTTATTTCCTGTCATCACTGTGTATACCTCCCTTTCATCATTTTAGAAAAAGGCGGGAAACCCGCCCTTTCCATTCTGTTTATTATTTTGTATAAACAGCTTCCGTAACTGCTGAAGGGAATGTACCCTCTTTAACCTGGTACGCTTTCATAACATCGCCTTCCACAGCAGGTATGTTCCCTGCGGTTTCTTGTACTGTTGTGCTGTAGCGTGGGTCAGTTCCATCAAGCGTGTACTTAACGGTTGCGCCACTTTCTTTGCCTGTAACTGCACCTGCTGTACTTATGTTAAGCGGTGCAAGTACCTTGCCTTTGCCTGCGCTTGTGTCAACATCAATATAAACGCCCATGCAACGTGCGCCAAACACAAAGCAATCATAATACTGGCGTCCTTCAAGCAAGTTGCCCGAAATACCAGGTGGGTCTTGGTGAAGTTTAGTGTCGTTCATTTTAACAGGTGCTGTTGCACTGTTTTTGTAAACAATAAGAAAGTTTACGTTTGCAGGCATACGCTTTGCAGGTACTTTTACTACCTCCATATTGTCATACGCACCTACTACGCCTTTTTCAAGTGCAGTTTTGCCTATGCTTTCAATAGCCATCAGTTCATCAGCATGCTTCAAGCATTTGTAAACCTCGTTGCTTACAAAAAGTGTGCGCTTGTCATCAGGCACTTCAGCATCATCAAGCACCTGTGTGCCTGCACTAATGCGGTCAACCACGTTTGCTTTTGTTATTGCTGCACCACCAACAATAGTGCCTGCTTTGTGTGCAAGTGTGTTAAACACGTACCTGTCAAGCAATGGGGCAGCTTGCTCAATAATTTGCAGTTTAAGCATTTTGCCACCTTCTTTTGTACCGCCTTGGTCAAGGTTGTTGCCTTTATCAATAGTAATTGAAAAGCTTTTGTCTTGCGTAAGCTTCATTTCCTGTACAACGTCCTGCATTTCTACAGGGCTTCCGTAACGGCTTGTGCCTGTACGTGTGTAGTCGCCCATCGGCACTGTTTGCGGTGTTGAAACACGCACGGTTTGTGCACCAGACCAACTGTAGTCCTCTGAAAGTCTTTTAGCTGTTAAGCTGTTTGTTGCAAAGGTTGTTACTATTTCCTTCGCATAAGTTGTGTGTAAATTTACTGCCATTTTTATTTCTCCTTTTTTGTTGTTTGTTTTGTTTTGTTGTTTGTTCGTTTTTGCTTTGATGAACGTATGGGTTTGCTGAAGTTCTGGTCTTTGTTGCCTAAAGTGTAATAAGGCTAATGAAGTGGTGTTAGGCAAGTGTTTTTCCTTGCCCTTGTAGGGGACGCTGTCCTCAGCGTCCCGCCTATCAACATTACCTGTTGTAGGGAACGGTCTTGACCGTTCCGCCTGCCCGTTGTAGGGGCGGGTTTCCATGCCCGCCCATCAGCGTAGCTTATGCCTGCTGTTTTTTAGGGCAGTGCGCTTGTTTCTCTTCGAGGAGGTACTTTTGATTGCAAAATGTACCAAAGAGTAAAAAGGCAAGCCTTTTAACTCTCAACATGGGGGCTGCAGAGTTAACGCTTGCGTTTACTCTTCCCCCATATACCCCCGCTATGATTATGTCGCATTTCCTAAAAGCTTGCTAACAGTAGTTTGTACCATACGCCGCTTTTTTAACGGAAATGCATTCTACTGCTTTATTTCGCATCTGGCGAAATAAAGCTTGCGTAATTAGTAATCCTGCCCGCAACCCGCTACACTTTTCTAATGCTAAAACCTATAGCTTTCAGCCTCTCCTCTAATACTCATAACCGCCGCCTTTAACCTCTTACCCTAACCTCGGAAGTTTTGCCTTTGGCAAAACTTAGGGGAACGTTAAACAAACTAACTTATTTCGCTATATTTAATACGTTCCTATATGCTATTAAACCCTACCAAAAACGGGTCTTCTGCACTTGCTTCTGCTTCCCCACTGGCTGAGCCCACATGGTTTTGCAGGTTCTGCTGTTTCTTTTCTTGCATGGCAAGTGCATTTTTCAGCTTGTTGTTTTCGTACGTGCGGTAAGCGTCAACCGGTTTAGTACCTTGCTTCAGCATGGCTATCACCTCTTGCGGAAGCGCAGTAATATTCGGGTATTCGCTTATAAGTTCCATAAAGTCTTTCTTGTCTTCCATAACTTGCCGGTGGTTTGCCGGCGTTAATGCTTGTGCAGGCATGTTGCCTGCTATAAGGTTTTGCAAAACTTCTGCCCTTGTTACGCCGTTTGCCTGTGCATAACTGTCAAGCATTTCAAGGTCTTGCTGTGCAAGGCGGTTTGCTTCAAGCTTGCCTTCAAGCTTTTCATAGTTAAGCCCTTTTTGCGCCGCTATAATTGCTTCGTCTTTTTTCAGCTTAACTTCACTGCCGTTGTAGCGTACAGTTAAAAAGTCTTGTTCAGGCTTTTTTTCATCGCCTGTATCAGCTTCAAAATAATCGCTTTCATTGCTACTGCTTTGCACGCCACTTTCAGCTTCGTTAAAGCCTTCCAAAAACGCCTGTTCTTCAGCCTCGCTAAATATTTCTTCAACAAAGCCTGCTTCTTCGTTCATCATGTTTGTTTCTTCAATCACTTTCTTTACCTCCATTGGTTTATTTCGGTTTTATATTAACCGCTGGTTTGCAATTAATAAGCTTCGTAGTTTAATAAATATTACAGTGGCAGTAGCCTTGCTACTGCCCAGTTAAAAGTGCATAGCACTTTTAACTATGTGCTTCTTCAACTGTTTTACTGCCTACTTCTTTGCGGTAGTTTTTGCACCTTGCATTTACACATATATAGTGCAGTATGGTGCCACCGCTCTCGTCTTTCTCAATACCTTCAACACGGGCTTCCGTGTTGCAATTCGGGCAATCCATTGTTATGCCACTCCTTTCATTTTATACAATTAATAAAAGCTTACCCGCCAAGCATCGCCATAAGCTCTGGCGGTAGTGCTTGCCCGCCTTGTATTGGCATTTGCTGTGGCAACGCACCCATACCTTCCATCGGTGGTAAGCCTGCTTCACCCATAGATGGCAACATTGCTTCACCCATCGGTAGCATTGCATCTTTGCTCTTTTCAAGCGCTTCAAGTATTTTGTTTCGGTTTGGTATGTAGCCTTTTGGCACACTTTCAATGTACAGTGCAGGGTCTGCAATAATTCCCATTGCATAAAGGTTGTCAATTGTGTTTATTTGCATAAGCTCGCTCCAGTATGTGCTTGCGCCAACGTCAATGTTCAGCTTTGTTCGCACCTCTTTCAGTGTGTCAAAGTCAACAGTTTCTTCCTTTTCCTTACCTGTTTCAGGGTTTGCAAGCCACACTTTGCGCAGGCCGTAATTTACCGCCATCATATCAAGAAAAACCCTAATGCAGTCTTCAACAAAGCGGTAAAACTCCATTCTTTGTAATTCAAGTGGCATCCCACTTGCTTTCTGCGTTGCTATTATAGCCGATGTATTATCAGGCCTTACGTTACCTAGGGCTGCATCACTTGCGCCCATGGTATCTCTTGTAATATCAATGCTTGCGTGTATCATTTGCAATACCTGTGCACTCATATCCGCTGGGCGAAAGCTCGACGCTATTGCCTCATTCGGGTTGCCAAGCGTACCCATTGCAGCACCTACACGGTTGTTCCACCCGCCGGGTAGCATTTGCTTGTTGTAAACCACCGTAGGGAATGCATGGTGTTTCATATGTTCCATAGCCATTGCAAACAGCTTGTTTATAAATATTTGGTTTGGTATAAGGCCTGTTACAGCCGCTTGCCCGTGGTAGCTGTTTTTAACTTTGTCCCAGCTTATGTACGCAACAGGGTACAGCTTGTAGCCAAGGTCTTTTTCTGGCATAACCACTGCATTTTGTGTTACTTCCATACAGTGCACCGTGCCGTTTTCTTTCCAGTACTTGCGTACAACGGTTACTTTGCCTTTTGCCTCTCCCTCACTTGTAAGTCCTTCGGGTGCTTCATCAGGCGTAATGCCGTTTGCGTTTTCAGCACCGTTTGCCTGTGCCTGCTCTCTCACTGCTTCTACCTGCCTGCGGTAAACCAGCAGTATGTACGGCTGTTTTTCAACTTCGCATAATTGCGGGTTGCCAAACATAATGTTTGTGTTTTCAATAACCTCTGCTACAATGTCTCCGCCTGTGCCCTCTTTTTCTTCAAGTGCTGTAAGGCTTTCAACATCTGTTGCAATGCCATTTTTTGCATCAAAGTAAAAGTGCATACAACCGTCTCCGTCAACCGCTGCGTTTCGCAACACTTCACGGTTTTTCGCTTTAAGCGCTGTTGTTTCAATAACTTCATCAACACTGTTGTTTACTGCCTGCATAAGCGTGTTGTACTTTGGGTTGCGTGTAAACGCCCCCGCTTTTGCCGTAACATCGTCAGATACTATCGTGGCTATAAAGTAGCTTATAACCCGCTTTAGCACGTTCATTACAGGCTTGTCCAAATCCGGCGCATTCACGCCTTCCCACTGCCTGCCCACAAAAAAGTTCTCATTCTGCTTAACTGTTTCGTACAGGTTTATGCCTGTGTTGTAGGCGTTGCCTGTGGTGTACTCATCCCAAATTTCTTTTGGTGTTTTCTTTGCTCTCATCTTCTTTCACCTCCTTTCTTTAAAGTTCAGCTTCGCCGTTTTCGCCTTGCATGCCCCGTGGCACACCGCCGTATCCAAACAGGTTGTTCCACTGGCGCACCAGCTCTTTCTCTTTTTCTTTGTAAAAAGCAAGCTGCCCCTCCGCCTCTTCCGCTCTCAAAGTCGCCTTCTTCAATTCTGCTTTAAGGTCTTTTTTCTGCTTGATGAAAAACATTGTTTTCTCCTTCCTCTTTTTTGAATTTTTGTAAACATTAGTTTGCGTAACTATAAAGTTCATACAGCTTAGCCACGCTTTTACAATATGTGGTTGCTTTGGTACAAACATATTTTATAAAAACTTTTCATTGCAAAGTGAACACCTTACGGGGCACATTAAACTTTATTTTATTGGCAAGCTTTTATATTGCCCCACCACGTTTTACTTGCGTAAAACGTCTGAGTGTTGCTAATATCGCAGCAAAATAAAAAGCCCCAAATGCTTTAATTATCAGCGTTTGAGGTCTATTGCTTTACTATTTGTGTATATAAACTTTGTGAATCACGGGGCATATCAAAATTTTTTCTTATCGGCTAATTGTTATAATGCCCCACCAAGTTTTGCAAAGCAAAACTTCTAAATCTTATTAAAAAATTACGAATGCATTAAACTTAACACAGTAGTTTAGCTTATACGGCACTCTGTCAAGTTGCACCTGCAGTGCAACTTCTGTAATCTACATTATTAGGTAATAGTTAATTTTATTTTACTGGCTAATTTTTATAATGCCCCACTACGTTTTTCTTGCGTAAAATGCACAAGTATTAGAAAGGCTTCCGGATTGCATTGTAAGGCAACATCATTACTCAAATTCATATTACCAAAACTACCAAGGTAGGCACTTGTTTTCATTGCAAACAATGCATCATTTATAACTGCATCCCAGTCCATTTGTTGTGGTGTATCATTCACGCCTGTTATGTTTCGCTTTATGCTTTACAACTAAAAAGAAAGAGCGTTCATATGAACGCTCTTTCTTTTTCACTATTCAACTATTCCTTTGTATATTGCTTTTCTTAAGGTTCCGTTCTCGTCATCTTCTATAACTTCCCATCTACCTGCAGGCAAGTTACTGGTCCATGGCTTAGGATATTGCGCTGAATACAAATAATCTTCTCCACTATCGTCTATTACACGCAAAGTTACGCCAAACTCCCCTGCCACTTCTGCACCTAAACAATTATATACTTTACCATCCGTTAAGCATAATGGTAAAAAAGACTGTCCTATATATTTTACTTTCATTTTTTTACTCCTTTCTACTTTTTTATGGGTTTATTATTCTTTAACTTAACTAGATACTGTGTACCATTTAACTCATCCCAATGTAAATCGTATGTGTAGTTATCAGTTTGAACAATGCCACCTTTTTTCTGCCACTCTCCTACAGAACCACCAAAATATTCTACTAATATTTCTGCATTTCTATAAATAGTTGATGTTCCGTTACCCGCAATAATTCTAACATGTTCAATTTCAACGCCATTTGGTATAACGCCAATTATTTCTTCTGAACTAAATGTCTCTTGTAAAGTAGTGTTATTAGCCATAGCTACTTGTGGTAAGTTTATTCCAGTATTTACTATATTACCATTCTGCAAATCTGTCAACGGTTGCAATAAATTGCAACAGCAATAAAATTACAAACGTAATTTTTTGCCCGCTCTTATCGTAAATTTCTGCATATTACCCATACTGCCAAGGTAGGCACTTGTTTTCACTGCAAACAATGCATCATTTATAACTGCATCCCAATCCATTTGTTGCGGTGTGTCATTCACGCCTGTTATGTTTCGCAAGGTGTTATCTGCTATTCCACTAAGTAGTTCCTCGGCACTATTTCCCACTATGCTACCTTCCCAAACAAAAAAACCACCTTACAATAAATGCAAGGTGGCTAATACAAATAAATTTAGTCCATTTCAATATATCTCTTTTGAAATGGTACATCCAAATATTCAAATGGATATTCTGTTGTAGTTTTCAGCCTACTATCGTCAGCAGTAACCGCATTACTTCTGCGTATAACAAGTGGAGTGTCTCCGTTTGATTCTAAAATGCAGTCGCCAGATAATTCTTTTAATACTGAGCCAGTAAATACCATCATCATTTTGTCCCAATCATCATTTTTACTGTAAATATCAATCCAAAAGAAATACTTAAGGTTCATATTATAAAATTCATTCTTTCGTGCAACTCTTAACTCATCTTTTCTTACTTGTATTTGAAAGTAGTTGTTGTCTATACAAAAGCTATTTTCTTCTTTATTATAGACTTTACACTTTCCCATTTCCTCTTTATTGAAAATTTTTCCTAATAGCAATTTTTCCATTTCGGTAGCCTTCAAATCACTATCTATTGCGAATGTATAAAACATCATATTATTTCCTTCTTTCTAATTCATAAAATTATTTGTTCTCACTTTTGGTAGTATATAGTTAATTTTCCATCAACTAATATGAATATTTCTTTCAAGTTTGGAATTGAATTTTCATCAAAGTAATTTTGTACATCATTAACAGTAACAGTAGTGTCATCTAAAATAAGTACAATTCTCTCTGCTTGCCTTTGAACTTTATCATAAATGGTAAACCAAATATTTCCTATGTTCCCTGTTGTTGGTGCATATGCATCAAACACTTGCCCTTCAATAATGTAATCTGGGTTTGCTTCGCTTTGAAGTCCGTACCCGCTACCTCCATTTGTTTCAGGTAGCATCTCAACTCTATACCCCATATTTGCCAATGTGTCAGCTGCTTCATTTTGTCTTATTATGCTTCTGTTATCACTTGCCCTTGTTGTAGCATATTGTCCATCAGGACGACTGCCTATTTCACCAGTTGGGATAGTGACATTTCCAGTATTTACTATATTACCATTCTGCAAATCTGTCAACGGTTGCAATAAATTGCAACAGCAATAAAATTACAAACGTAATTTTTTGTCCGCTCTTATCGTAAATTTCTGCATATTACCCATACTGCCAAGGTAAGCACTTGTTTTCACTGCAAACAATGCATCATTTATAACTGCATCCCAGTCCATTTGTTGTGGTGTGTCGTTCACGCCTGTTATGTTTCGCAAGGAACTCGCTATTCAAAAAACAAGAGCACTCTTTTGAGTGCTCTTGTTTTTTTCATATTAAATTAATAAGGATATTGATTTTTTTAATATTTGCAAATTGTCATAATATAGCTTCTCTGCTTCTTCGTTATCCCAGTCAAAACTCACATATTCACGTTCAATTATTGGTAATTTAAGTGTCATTTCTTTTATTAGTTTTTTATCCACTGTACTAATATCCGTTGAATTTATTGTTTCCAACAAATCCCCATCTAAAAACTCACCATCGTATGGGTTTGAAAAGAATAACGCAAAAGCTTTTTCCAATGTTACGTTTGTTAAAATATTTTGCCTTATCATTTTAGCAATATCAGTTACATTAAGCTCATCAACAGTTTTATCTATTACTTGGTTATACCATTCAACTAAGCTAGTATTATAACTGTTTTTTTCATACGTCAAATTATACATGTCTTTTAATGTTTTCATTATATACCTCCATACGGTCTAAATAATTCTTCAATTCTTTGAATAATTTCATTAAGTTTAGTCAGTTCATAATCTAAAAACTCTCTTGTAGCAATGTCCATATTGGGGTTCAACAAAGACCCTTCAATTCCCTTTTTTATTTTCTGAATAGCTTTGTACGATTGTACCATTTCTGTTATGTGATCCCAATATCTACCATCTTCTCTTAAACTAAAATCACCTTGCAATTCTCTTAATGTACCTGAAAAATCTCTATTTTTCAGATTGTGTTGAATTACATTATGAAAAGTTTCAATATTACGCCTTTGTGCCCGTGTTAAATTATCCAGATTAAAATTAGCGCTATTGTTATGCGTGATGCTTGTTCCAGTATTTACTATATTACCATTATTCAAATCTGTCAACACAATATCATTACTCAAATTCATATTACCAAAACTGCCTAGGTAGACACTTGTTTTCACTGCAAACAATGCATCGTCTAACGTCGCATCCCAGTCCATTTGTTGTGGTGTGTCATTCACGCCTGTTATGTTTCGCAAGGCATTGTCAGCTATTCCGCTTAATATTTCCTCAAACCCTTCGCCAAATATGGTTTTGCCTATTTTCAAAATGGCATTTGCTGCGGGCATTACACCAAGCATATCTACTATCTTGTCTACTCCCTTGCCAAAAATATCTCCGCCAAGCCTTTCTATAATTACTTCCGCCCCGCCGGAAAGTATAGCATACCACACCGCCTCTTCATGCGTTGCCCCTATAATTCGTACATCGGTATATGCATTACCTGCCGCCCTTGTAAATAAATAGGCATTTGCCAGCACCACTGGTACAAAAGGCAATGTGTATAATATCATGCCAGGTGCCATAGCACCTATTGCCCCTGCAACTTCAAGGTTGTCAAGCAGGGCTTCGTCATACTCTCCGCTTGCTACACGCCTTTGCACTTCTTCAACATAGCTTCTGTTCTCATCTCTTTGCCTTAGTTCGTTTGCAATTGCACGGTCTCTTACTGTTTCGGTATCTTCCGGCTTTACTATGGGTACGCTCATCAAATTACCGCCTGCAGATAAGCACATTCTACATAATATATTCACTGCAAAACGAACATCCTAAAAAGCACAAAAAAATACCGCAAGCCTTTGCAAATGCAAGGTTTACGGTATATTGTTTTACTATTTTTGTATACGGGGCATTGCAAATATTGCTTTATCGGTTAGTTCTAATAATGCTCTGTTCTATTTTTCAGAGTTTTTTGTACCAACGGTACAACTTTTCTGGGCGTCAGAAAAATCAATAACTTAAGCAGGCTTTATACGCCTCTGCCTCTTAATCTTATCTCAGAAGTTTTTCCTCTGGCAAAACTTGCCAGGGTGCCACATAAGCTAAAATTTTTCGCTATACTTAATGCGCCTTACCTCTTGAATATATTTTGGAAGTTGTACCAAAGGTACAACTTGACAGGGCACCACCGCACTACCCAATTTTGCTGGGCTACATGTGCCCGTTTAAACTTTCTTAAGTTGCCACTTCCCGCTTTTAAACCTGCTTCGGGTTAAGGCAAGGCGTATAGTCATATCAATTAAGGCCGAACACCAAGCGCCAATAAGCCCAAGGTGAAATGCATTTATTGCAACATAGCTAAGTACTGGGCGAATAAACACAACGCAAATTATCATAACAATAGCAACGTGCAGGTTGTCTCCTGCGCCGCGCAGGCACCCAACAATAACTACGTTCATCATTTGCAGTGGTTGAAATAAGCTTATAATAATAAGAACATTCAGCGCCATAGCGAAGGACTCTGCATTGGTTGCCAAGTTCGGGTCTAAGAAAATGCTTATAAGCGGTGCGCGGAAAACAGCAATAAGTGTTGCAATAACAAAGCTACAGCAAAGCGAAATGCGCTGGGCACTTATACTGTATATGCTTGCAAGGTCAGGCCTCTCTTGCCCAAGAGACTGCCCAACCAAAGAAGTAGCCGCCACCGAAATACCATCGCCAAAGGTAAAAGAAAACTGCAAAAACTGCATGCCAACCTGGTGCGCCGCCACTGCGTTAGTACCAAGGCTTGCAACAATAATTGCATATGTAAAAAAGCCTATACGCATTGCAATTTGCTCAATTGCGGCGTTACCGCCCACCCTGAATATTGACTGCACTGTCGGTTTGTGTAACTTCCAATTATCAGTTAAAGAAAGGTGTAAAAATGCCCCTTCATTTTTGTTAAGTGTAACAGTTGCAAGGCACATGGCAAAGCCCACGCAAATGCCAATTCCGCTTGCCCATGCAGCACCCGCAACCTCCATAGGCTCTAAAATGTACCCCCCGGCTGATGACTTTATACCGTAAATTAAAAACCTATTAAAAAAAACATTAACAAGGTTTGCAATAATGTTGTTGTACATTGGGGCCTTTGTATTACCTATGCCCCGCAATGCAGAGTTAATGCACATTGTAAGTGCGGAAACCGGCAAGAAGTAAGACATTATTGTAAAGTACGAAACTGACATTTCAACTGTATCTGGCTGGGCGCCGGCAAACAGTAACAGCGGGCGGGCAAAAGTAACAGATGCCGCTGAAATAACAAGAGCTAACACAAACACTATAAGCATGGCATTGCGCAGTGCACGGTTTGCGTCCTCTTGCCTTTCTTCGCCTTTTCTTCGTGAAACTATTGCAGTAACACCCACATTAAGCGCAAAAAAAAGCGTAAGTGTAAGCATTCTTGGCTGTGTTGCAAGCCCAACGCCCGCAATAGCAGTGGCAGGGTTTTCAAGCCCACGTAGCATTATCATATCTACTGAGCTTATTATTGACATAAATACCATTTCCACCACTGACGGCACGGCAATACGTGTAAGCCTTTTGTATGCATCCCGCGAAGAGGGAAGCTCCCCCTTCAATGCTTCTGGCTTCAGCATATTTTCAATCGCAAAAAACTTCTTAAAAAATTGTACCAATCTATTCACCCCAAAACAAAGCTTTATTTCTAAACTATATAATTATATATCTAACTAAATTCAATGTCTACCTTTTTTAGTGTGATGAAAGTATGATTTTTGTGCTGAGGCGTGCCTGTTGGGTGAGTGTGAATTGCTGTTGTATTTATACCTAAAAGCTTTTTTGCTATAAGCCCTGCAAAAAAAATAAACTCAGCAATACTATAGTTCTTGCTGAGTTCATTTTTAAATAATATTACATTATATTCCCCTGCTGTTTGTTTTGTTAGGAAAATTGGTGAAATCATAAATTCTTTTTCAGTTTCGTTATTCTTCTCTTCTGCGAGTCGGACAGTTCGCCTGCCCTTGTTTCCAAAGCCTTTATAAACGCTTCTTTATTTTCTGAATCAATACAAACTGCCATTCGTTCGGCGTGCTGTGGTATTTCTTTCGCCCTGCAATTTGCAAGGTGGGCAAGCAGAATAGGAAATACAGTTGTTTGGTAAGTGCTATTTGCTTTGCAAAGCTGGGCAAAAACGCTAATGCTATTATCAACTGTAATAACGCTTCCTTTTTTATACGCTGCGGTTATTTCAGGTAAACGGCGAAAAATTACTTCTGCTTTTATATGGGTTATATGTGCTAAAGCCGTCATGCTGCCCCAAACAATACGGTTATTTTTACTTGCTAATGCCGTGATGAAACAGTCTGCAAAATCTGCAATTAATTCCGGTTTTCTTTGCCCAATCTCATACAAAACCTTTATACAGTCATTAGCTACGGCTTGCTCTTTAGCCATTAACCCATCCGCAATTTCACGAATTCCTGTTTTGTTCCCGCTGTCGCATAATTTCTCGGCAAGCTCAATATTCGGAATTTCATCATTCCGCCCAAGCCGGCAAGCTAACAATTCAATCATAACCAACACCTCTTACTTTGATTTTTCGCAAATTATTTTCCTACGCAGTGCGTTTTTTCACTCACTATTACAGCAGTGCTTCCCAATTCGTTACCTTCGCCAATCTCTCTGAATTCACTTTCCCTTACTATATCATTGCTATTTTTCATTGTCAACGCTATGTCAGGTACTTCAATGCCTTCTTGCCTAAACACCTCAAGCCATAACTGCATACCCGCAATATTCGGGTCTTCACTTAATGTTCCACTTTGCTCACTCGCTTGTAATTTTGCCAATTCTTGCATCAAATTAATCTGTTCTGTGTTTGTAGTATTAGTGTTAGCATTATTCGCTACAGCAATATTTGTGCTATTAACATTCCCTGCATTCGTCTGCACATTACTATTCACACCCGCCCCACTTACATTAGCAGCCCCGCCAACAAGCCCACCCACTACACCGCCTACCCTCATTTGGTAAAGTATATCTTCAGGCGTTGCAAGTGGTGCATTAGGGTTATACGTTGCACGCTTTAGGTAAGGGTTCAATATTGCGAATAAAAAACATCCCCTCAAGAATATTTTACTCTTGAGAGGTGTTCTCTTTTATTTACATATCTTCTGCAACAAGTTCTATTATTTCATTATAGTTACGTTTAAATGCCTCTTTGTTCTGCTCTTTTAGTTGGTAATAGCCTTCTATTCCTCTATGTATTATTGCATTTACAGTAGGGTTCTCTTCTTTATTTGTACAATTTATTAAATGCTGGCAAAACTCCGCTGACTGTTGTGGGCTATATTGTAATATAACAATAGCTTCATTTATCATTGCTGCATGAATCTCAACATTACTAATTTTCATTTCTTGTGCTAATGCGTTTATAATTCCAAAAAAAAATGCACCATAAATTTGTCTCAACAATTCATTTTCATTATCCAAACCACCTAAAGTTACATATACTTCTTTTGCTATATTTTCTACATTCTCAAAAAATTTACTTTTCATTATATTCTCCTTATACATTATTTTTTCTCATATTAATCCTTTTGGGTATTCGCGGTATTAAACTGTTTTCACTTAATCCATATTGTCTCTGTTGTTCCATTGCTACTTGTACAGCTATGGTTGCTTGTTTTACAGATAACCCCGCACCAATTAACGAGTTGTATAATGTCACATTATATTCTGCTATCGTTGGTTTTTCACCATACAACTCTCCACCAATTCTATATTGGTCTAAAAAATCCTCCATAATTACATGAGCGTTATAATGTGGACTATTTGTATCAACCATTATATTGCCTGCAAGCTTGATTGAGACACCTAATTTTCTTGCTATTACATCTCTAAAAATAGCATCTTGATTTAAATGGTGAGCTTGCCCTTCTATATTCTTGTTTTTTCTCAATGTTTGATATTGCTCAATTAATAGGTCTTCGGCAATTTCTGTATTATCTACCTGCCTAGCATCCCCATCAATCTCTTGCTGCCATTGTTGCATTAGCATTTCTGCTTGTGGCTCTAATATAACTTCTCTACGCACCTCTTGTCAATGGTTGCAATAAATTGCAACTGCAATAAAATTACAAGAGTAATTTTTTGCCCGTACAT
>JGI994J12354_10003533_pt1 | contig 14524 bp, 11 predicted proteins | sample IntmicLarv3ML3BL_FD_12354 | JGI IMG/M metagenome (IMG submission 12354)
GGCTCTTGACTATCACACATACGCGATTCTGCTTAAGCCTGTTGATTTAAATAAACTGATGGAATTACTTAATAATTTAAAAGACAAAATGGACAAACGCGCAGAGCAGATTCAGAATGAAAGCCGGGATTACCTTAAGCTTCGCGAGCTTAACAGACAATATCTTGAACGGATTATACTTGGCGGTATGCCTGTTCAAAAAATGGAAGCCGCTTTGGGCGAGGTTCCCTTCAAAAATAAAAAATGTGCCGTACTGAAGCTTACGGTCTACAAAAAGAAAAAAATTGAAAATGCAGACAGCATATGGCGTGATATGGGAGAAATTAAAACTGACGATATTGACGCTTATTTTCTTTCCTGCCAAAATGATACGATAACATATGTTATATTATTTGAAGGTAATGATGACGAATCAAACAAACAGGCGGTTGACACCTTTATCAGCGAGCTTTTGCAAAATACCGGATTAAGCTACGGCATTCGCTTTTTTCATGAGCTTGAATTTTACAAATCTCTGTATGACATACAGGGGCTTTCGGATGAGACAAAGGGCATAAGTCCGAGCGATATGATAGACCGTGTTATACAGTATGTTCATACGAATTATTCTTCAGACATCACGCTTGAAAGCGTTGCGAAAAACTTTTACTTTAATTCGTCATATTTAAGCCGGTTTTTCAAAGGCAAAACCGATGTGAATTTTGTTGATTATTTAACCGAGGTGCGCATAAACAAGGCAAAGGAGCTTCTTAAAACACGGCGATACACCGTAAATCAAGTCGGAGATATGGTTGGATATCCCAACACGCGTTATTTTGTAAGAGTATTCAAAAACAAAACCGGAATGACTCCGCATCAGTATTGTATTAAATAGAAGGAGAGGCTTATTATGCTTTTCTTTAAAAGTATGGGCAAAAGACTTAGCGCCAACATCTGGCTTGTGGCGGTGTTTGCCTTTGTCCTTATAATCGCGTTCATGCTGACCTCCTTGCTTTTTATCAACCGTTCGGTAAACAGCGAGGTTTTTTCAATTGAGAAAAGAAGCGCCGGTAAAATCAGAGACGCGGCATACCGTTCATTTGAACAGATACAAAAGCTCAATGTGTATTTTTCCACAAGTGTCCTGATGGGTGCGGAGGATCAGATGACGGGTCAAGAGGCCATGTGGCGGCAATCCTTTCTGGAAAAAATATCTTTTGCCAGAGCAACGGTATCATCGGCTGAATATATCTGGGTAAAAAGAGGTAATGTGTCCTTTAATAATCCCGAAGGCGGATTTATTGAGCCAAATCCTGAGAACCCCGATGTAAAGCTTTTGGGAATACTCAGCAATGCAACAATATACAGTACGGATTATTCGGAATATAAATACGGACTGTATTTTGTGATAAAGCCTCAAAGCGGCGATTATTCAAGAAATGACGTGGTAATCGGAGTAAATACGACAATGCTTGCCAAGGAATCGCTTGAAAAATATGAGTATGACCGCAAGGAATATGTTGTAGATGCGGAAGGAACGGTTATTTTAACCACTTCAATGAACGCTCTTTATGAAAATATTTTTGATTTGAATGGTATATCTCATTTTGAGCTTAAGGATGAAAGCAAAAAAATAAAAACAAACGGCGGAGATTATTTCTGGACGGTTGAGAAGATAAACGGGCTTGATATGTATATCGTGACTCTTACCGACCAGTCTGTGTACAGCTCTTATTATTCGGCGGGAAACAGAAATGTTGTTTTTATAAGCGTTCTTCTGCTTATTATAATACTGACTGCCAGCCCTCTTATTATCAGACAAACCTACAAGCCTATGCGTGAGGTAATCGAAAGCATTGACTCGCTGTCGCCCTTTAAGGAAATAGCAAACAGGGACGAGGTGCGCTATATCACTGATTGCTTTACACGGCTCTATTCTGCAAATGATGAGCTTAACAGGTCGGTGGAGGAAATATATCTTTTGCTGTCGGAGCAGCAGGCAAAAGCCTTGCAGGCACAAATTTGTCCTCATTTTTTATATAATACACTTGACGCAATCAACTGGGCGGTTTATGATATGGAGAAGCAGGTCACTCCGGTTTCCTCCTGCATCAACAGCATGGCATACTTTCTTCAAAGCAGCATGGATATGTCAAGCCTGTTTTTGAAAGTGTGCGACGAGGTTATACTTACCCAAAAATATATAGATATTCTGATGTTTCGCTATAATTCCAAATTAGAGGTTTTATGGGATGTACAAGAGGATATCACCGATTATGTTGTGCTTAAAATCTGCATACAGCCCGCAATCGAAAACGCGATACAGCACGGCAAGCCAAAAGCGGGTGTAATACCGTCGATTCGGATATCCATAAAAAAGATTGCTTCCGATTTGGTTTGTACAATCAGCGATAACGGCGAGGGGATTCCGTCTGATAAGCTTGCAGAGCTTAACGCATACATAAACGACATGGAGGAGCTTCCGCGTGAGCATATCGGTCTTAAAAATATAAATATGCGCTTAAAGCTGCTTTACGGTAAAAAATACGGTGTAGGTATTTCATCATCCTCCAGCGGGGGAACTGCCTGTAAGATTTCAATGCCCGCTGAAAAAATATAACAAAGGATAGATTTAAAATGAACAGATTATATTATGCGAAACCGGCCGATGAGTGGTCAGAGGCGCTTCCTCTGGGCAACGGAAGAATCGGCGCAATGGTATACGGCAATGCCGCAGATGAGCTTATTGCAATGAACGAGGATACTGTTTGGAGCGGATATCCCCAGTGTTCCGACGGCAAGGGACAGGACATCCATTTTAAAAAAGCACGTCAGCTTGTTTTGGAAGGGAAGATTTCGGAAGCGCGTCTGATTTTGGAGGATGATTTCAGCGATTTTTTGACGCAGATGTATTTACCGCTTGCCAATATACACATCAACATGGAACACTCAAAGCAGGTGGAAAATTACAGCCGCTGTCTTTCGCTTGATGACGCAGTTCACACGGTTTCATATCGTGCGGACGGGAATGATTACAAAAGAGAAATATTCATAAGCCATCCAGGTCAGGTAATGGCCATAAAAATAACGGGCGGCGGAGCGGAAGGGATTTCATTTTCAACAGGACTTGAAGCCCGTTTGCAATGCAATGCCTATGCCGAAGACAGCATGATTATTTTAGAGGGAAATTGTCCGGTGTGCGAGGCACCTCACCGCGGAGATTTTCATAGCGGAGCACCCGGGTCACAGAAATATCACGAGGATGACGCGCGAAAGGGAACAGGCTATAAAGCCGCTTTGCGTGTTATAAATAAAGGCGGAAAAACCGAATGCATTGACGGACGTATATGCGTGAAAAATGCTGAAGAGGCAACGCTTATATTTGCTGTGCGTACAAGTTTTAACGGATTTGACAAGCATCCTGTATTAGAGGGTAAGCCGTACCGTGACGAGTGTATGACCGACCTTGAAAACGCACGGAAAAAGGGCTATGATGCTTTGCGCAGTGCGGCGATAGCCGACCATAAAAGCTTATTTGACCGGGTTTCTCTTGAAATAGGCGGCGACCCCGAAAGCATAGAGGATATACCGACAGATGAGCGTCTGGAGCGTCTTGCAGGCGGTGAGCGTGACAACAAGCTTGCTGTGCTGTTCTTCAATTTCGGACGCTATCTGGCAATTTCCTCATCGCGTGAAGGTACACAGGCGGCAAATTTACAAGGTATCTGGAATGATCAGCTTTTTCCGATGTGGTCGTCAAATTACACGATTAATATAAACACCGAAATGAATTACTGGCCGACGCTTGTATGCCGTCTTAACGAATGCTATAAGCCGCTTATCGAGCTTGTAAAGGAACTGGCGGTAAACGGTGAAAAAACTGCGCGGGAATACTATGATACGCAGGGCTTTGTGAGTCATCATGCAACCGATATATGGCGTATAACTCATCCAAACAGCAACAAGCTGCCGGGAAACTGTCAATGGGGCTTTTGGAATATGTCAAGCGGTTGGTTTTGTAAAATGCTTTATGATTATTATGCATACACCGAAGATACAGCATATTTAAGCGAAATATATCCGATTCTTTTGCAGTCGGCAGCCTTTTACAAATCTCTTTTGATAAAGGATGACACCGGAAGCTATATTATGTGTCCGTCAACCTCACCGGAAAACAATTATATTGTCGATGGACAGGCGCTTCCGTTGGACAAGACAACGACCATGACAACGGCTATTATGAGAGATGTCTTTAAATGCACATCGGATGCGGCAAAGATACTTGGTGAGTCCTTTGAAGAATGGGACGCTGTAATGAACAGTCTGCCGGGATATTCCATCGATTCGGACGGAAGCCTTCGCGAATGGTATGCCGAGCGTGAGATATGGCAGCCGGAACACAGACATATTTCGCATTTGTACGGATTATTTCCGTCAAACCAGATAAACGAAAAAACGCCCGAGCTTATCGAAGCGTGCAAAAAAACGCTTAAAGAGCGCGGCGATGGCGCAACAGGCTGGAGTATTGCATGGAAAATAAATTTTTGGGCGCGTTTACAGGACGGAAACCGGGCGCTTTCAATTCTTAAAAGACAGCTGAGGCCCGTTACAAAAAGCAATGTTGAGGTTGATGTCGGCGGAACGTATATCAGTATGCTTTGCGCACATCCGCCCTTCCAGATTGACGGAAATTTCGGAGCCTGCTCGGGTATTGCGCAGATGCTTATGCAATACCGTGATGACACGGTATATCTGCTCCCCGCCCTGCCTGATGAATGGCAGGACGGAGAGGTAAAGGGATTCCAGCTTCCCGGCGGAGCATGGATTGATTTTTCATGGAAAAACGGAATAGTGAGTGAATATAAAATACACAATGCAAAGCGTGAGTACAAGGTAAAGTAATATCGGTGCAGCTCTGCTTATCGCCAGGTTTAATCGCCAATAATATCGCCGATTTTGTTGATAAATATTGCGGTTTATGTTATAATATTTCATGACTGAAAAAAGACTGAAAGGAAATAGGTTATGAGCAAACCGCCATTTGAAATAAATGATAATATAATTAATGTGGTTGCAGAAATCAATAACAAGCTTGGTAAACTGGAGGCGAATATAGAGAATAAAAAAGATTTGCATTTAAGGAAAGCAAGCAAAATTAAATCCGTCAATTCATCCTGCGCGATTGAAGCCAATACCTTATCGGAAAAACAAGTAGAAGGTATTATTAATGGCAAGAGAATAATCGCTCCGCCTGATGAGATTATAGAAGTGAGAAATGCTTACAACGCTTATATGAAAATAAGCGAATATAAGCCGTATGACGTAAAGTCATTTTTAAAAGCTCATAAATATTTAATGGAGCATTTAATAAAAGATTGCGGGAAATTCAGATCAGGAGACGTTGCGGTTTACGATAATGAAAAAGTAATCCATGTCGGAGCAAGACCGCAATTTGTCAGCAATTTAATAACAGACCTATTTGATTGGGCAAGTGCGTCAAAGCTCAACCCGTTAATAAAAGCTTGTGTATTGCATTATGAGATTGAAACAATACATCCTTTTTCGGACGGTAACGGAAGAATCGGCAGACTATGGCAATCTGTTGTTTTATATTATTATAATGAGTTGTTTGAACTTATTCCTATTGAAACGCTTGTATATGAAAATCAACAAAGATATTATGACTGTATTGAAGCGTCCAGAAAGAATAACAGCAGCACGGTATTTATTGAATTTATGCTTGAAATGATATCCCAAACCGTTGATGCATTGAGCGGTACGGTAACGAACCTGAATAGAGTTAAGCATGAATATTTGTAAGGTTTACAAGACACTAAGGGAGGCTGTTTTGTGCCGGGTTTTGAAAATGAACTGCGTGATTCTTCCGTTTTTCCGGTTGATTTTTTTATTCAGCAGACGACAGAAAACAGCTCTGTTGTTGTGGAACACCATTGGCACGATTGCTTTGAACTTCTTTATGTTGAGGAGGGAGAAGCCGACCAATGGGTTAACGGTCAGCGGTTTACCATGTGTGAAGGGGATATGCTGCTGCTGCACAGCGGAGACATTCATGCAACCCTTTGCAAAAATCATCCTGTCCGGATTTTGGTGCTTAAATTCATGCCCTCTGTGCTCAACCCCCAATGCTCACATGCCTTTCAGTCCCCTTTTTTCACAGGATACCTTGATTATGGAAGGCATAGCTGCTCGATACTTCCGCGTGAATTGACACTGGAAATTCTGCCATTGCTTATGGAAATCATGGAGGAATATTCCGGCTGCGCACAAGGGTATGAATATTATGTGAAGAGCAATATCTTACGCATGGCGGGAATTCTTGAACGCAATGATTTTTTGTCGTTTGAAACGGTTAAAAAAAATGCGGCGGGCTTTTCGGGAATTTCTAAAATTATTGACTATATGGAAAAAAATTATGCACAGGATATAATGCTTTCCGACCTTGCCCGTGAAGCGCATATGAGCGATGCATATTTTTCACGCTATTTTAAACGTGTAACGGGACGTAATTATAAGCAATATCTTGACTACATACGCACCGCCAACGCAACCTTTCGGATTTTGCATGACGGTATGACGGTAACTCAGGCGGCAATGGTCTGCGGATTTTCCTGTGCTCAGGCAATGACACGCACCTACACACGAATGATGGGATTTCCTCCGTCTGAATTGAAAAAGAATCTATAATATGGTTGATTAGGGCTTGTCTGAAAAATACCCGTGTGCAGGTTTTTGAGCGATTTTTTCGATAAACAAGGCGAAATTTTGCAGAAATACGCCCGTATTCCAAAAAAATTCAACGCAGGACAGCGGAAAAATCGCCAAAAAGATGTGCATGTGGGATTTTTCAGACAATCCCTAACTTTAAATGTCAAAAAGTGTTACGTTTTGGTTTGTCTTAATATATAAAACCTCCCCTGTGAAATGGTACAATAAAAGAAACCATTTTACAGAGGAGGATTTTTGTTATGAAAAAATTTGAGCCGAATTACCAGAATATTACGGATGCCGCGAATAATAAGGAAGCAAAGAGGCTGCCGCTTTATGAACACATCATTTGCATCGAACACATGGAAGAGGTATTAGATGCAAAATTTAAGGATCTGATTGATGGCTCCGACAGCGATAAGCTTGAATATTTTCGTAAATATTGCGAATTTTTCAAGGCGATGGGATATGATACCGTTTCATTTGAACAGTGTATAGGCGCTGTCATGCCCGGAGGCGGTGCTTTGGGAGGACATGCTGATCCCGTAATCAAAACACGTGAGGATTTTGACAAATATCCATGGGATGAAATACCCGAGTTGTATTTTAAACACTACACAAGAGATTTTGAGGCGCTGCGAAAGGCAATGCCGATAGGAATGAAAGCCATCGGAGGTGTCGGAAACGGTATTTTCGAATGTGTTCAGGAAATAGTGGGGTATATGAACCTCTGCTTTATACAGGCGGATGATCCGGATTTGTATGCTGATTTGTTTTCGGCTGTCGGACGTACAAATTGCACTATCTGGGATCGCTTTGTCCGTGAATTCGGAGACATATACTGTGTTTTACGGTTTGGTGATGATATGGGTCACAAAAGCAATTTGCTTATTCCTCCCGATGATGTTCGAAATCATATGCTCCCGCAATACAAGAAAATCGTACAGCTTGTCCACGACAGCGGAAAGCCGTTTTTACTGCATTCCTGCGGTTGTATTTTTGATGTTATGGACGATATTATTGACGGTGCGGGCATTGACGCAAAGCATTCGAATGAAGACCAGATTGCCCCGTTCCCTGCATGGGTCGAAAAGTACGGCAGTCGCATCGGAAACTTCGGAGGAATAGATACTGATGCCGTATGCCGCCTGGACGAAGCGTCCATGACCGAATATATCCATGAGGTAATCGCAAAGTCGGAAGGACACGGCGGATTTGCTTTCGGCTCGGGCAATTCTATCCCCGATTATGTACCTCTTGATAAATACCGCCATATGGTGGAAACCGTTCGGCGTTACAGGGGAGATTATCGGTAAAGTTTGGAAGCCTTAAGGCTTCCAGTACCGTTCAATACTTTCTCTGATAATTTCCACATACCGCCTGACCTTGCCGATATCATTATTTATCGTATACAAATCCCTTTGGGTGATTTCAAGATGGCAGCCGTGAGCAGTTCTCACGGTTTTTTCAATATATGCACGAAATGCATCCTCATCAAGCTTTTCTCCCAAACCCAGAAAATTAGCGCTTGGCTTACGGTGATATATGATGCTCTGACCACGCAGCTGTTCAGCCATATAGTCCTCGTCACACCACGCGGAAATTGATATCTTTCTGAGATTTTTCAGATTTTTCAGATAATCCCATATCGGATGCACCGCCTCACAACAGCCATAGGAAAGCAGTCCGAACTGACTTGCAATTCTCTCATAATAAGGAAAAATAAATTCGCCGTACATTTCGGGAGATACACAAACGGTTTCCTGTGAATCCATATATCCCCATAAATCATGTGAAGTAACAGGCGACCCGGACTTAAGCTCATCGGTAAAGCACCGTGAACCCTGTCCGACTCCCTCAAACGCTGTGGTTGGCAAAAGCATACCCTTTTCTGCCAGCTCGTCAAAGCATGAAATTGTATCTGCGGCGATTTTTTCCATCATAAGGTGAAACTCTTCGGGGTAGTCATACATGGATATAAGCATGGTTTCAAGACCCATCCAATGTACGACTTTTTGTGTTGGACTTGAACCCAGACACCAGCCCGAATACCGAATGGGAAGAATGTCGCCGAAAGTATCCTCTGCAAGCTTTTTGACCGCTTCCGGTCCTTCCCTGTCAATAAGCAGAACGCTTGGCTGCATCAGCTTTTCAAAATCATTATGCAAATCGGTAACAATATGATTGAACTTGTGCCCAACCTCGCGCCCTGTTGAGTCGGCGGCGGTGTCGCGCCCTATTACATGCCCGAACAGCCGAAAATCATATGACAGACCGACAGGAAAGTAATCGGGAACAGGCATATCGTCACCAAAAAGCTCTGCATTGGAAAACTGACAAAGCAAGGACAGTTCAAGCGCGCGCGCATCTGCGTCCTCGCATCGCATACGTGAATCAATAACCTCATGACGGTAGCCGCCAATCTCAATGTGTATGACAGGCCGTTCGCCCTTCATGGCGTTGTGCCGCTTCCACAAGGATATTTTTTCACGGTTCATATTTGAATCAGCCAATTCCAGCTGAACTTTCGCAAGCTCACGAAGAATCTCGCGGTCTTTTTGAGTCATATATAAACCTCACTTCTTATCTTCTGCCTAACTTCTCATAGCATTCATTATAATAAATTGCGTTTTCGACAGGTGTGTTTGGAGGAATATGATTGCCGACAGCCATAAAAAATCCCGGACATTTTTTTCCGATATCCATACATCGCTTTACTTCGTTGTAAATGTCCTCTTTGCTTCCCAAAAGCAAAATTCGAGTGTCCGCATTACCGACAAAACAATGGGTTTTCCCATATTTTTCGGCGATGTATCCCATATCGGTGGTCGGTTCCATTACAAAGCCGTGCACACCGCAATCGGCGATATCATCAACAAATTGATGGTATGTGCCGTCAGAAGTGTACATGATTTTTTTGCCCGCCTCAAGTACAGGAGCAAACATTTTTTTATAGTTCGGGAATACAAATTTTTTGTACCAGTCGGGATGCATGAATGCCCCCTCAGTCCACACGATATCGTCATGAACCATTACGATAGGAGCTTTACATTCAGCCAAAGCCTGAAAATGGCGGCTAATCCATGCGGTATAACGGTTTGTGACCTCGCCGAAGGCTTTAGGGTCTGTTCCGGCAGCGGTTAAAAGCATATCCCAGCCAAACATTTCAATAAGTCCCGATACGCAAGTGGTATATATTCCAGTCATGTTGACCGCATCAGGGTTGAGGTCGATTTGGTTGTCATAGTTATCGTTAAATTCCTTTGTGATTTTTGCAATATCGGCAGGACCGTATTCCTCCATAGGGTCAAATGCGAGAACCTCTTCAGGCTCTGCAAAAGGGCAGTCTACCTCTTCGCTGTAATCGGTTCCGCCTTCATCAAAAACCGCGTGGCCCATTTTTGTATATCGACCGGGAAAATGACCGTTTCCTGCGCCAACCCATACATTCCAGCGAAAGTCGAAATTCCATGCTTGTTCCATCGCACGGGAAGCCTTTCTTCTGGTTGAGACATCGCTTGCTTCGTTAACATCAATACCTGTAACCGCTCTTACAAGCGGCCAGTTATCTGTCGGACCGTACTCGGTTCTCGGTACACGCTCCGACATTTCCAAATTAATTGCGGATATTCCGTCACTAAATGACATAATATTTTCCCCCTGAAATTTTAGTTTTTATTTCCATTCCCGGTCAGCTTTAATCATCAAAGCTTCGGCTTGCTTTTGGCTCATAACCGGGAAGTGAAAGAACAATCCGTTTGCCCCGAATTTTTTGACCAGCGCATCGGCGCGGTAAATTGATTCTTCGACCGAATATTCGTTAAGTAATATACAAAGACCTTTGTCTGCGCTGCGAGCTTTTTTATACAAATCATACCATGCCTCGTCACCGCCGCGAGGATTGCGCGTGCCTGATGTCCACTGCAAAATTTTCAGCTTTTCAATGGCCATAAGAGAATCAACATGGCAAAGACATTCCGGACCGTCCAGATGATACAAATTGTTTGGGATTTCATCACATTGCCGCTTGATAGAAGGCAGAATAAATTCGTCAAACTGAGAAGGGGAAAGCATTGCGGAAAAATCACATTGAATTTTACCGGTTTTGCCTGTGCAAAAAATACCGGCGGCGGTATATGCGACAGTTTGGTTAGGTTTTTTGACAAGCTCATAAAAAGAGTCATAGTATTTTGTGTAAATTTCGCTTATATTTTGAAGTGCCGATTTTAATTCATCGGGATGGTCGTACAAATCAAGACAGCACGTCTGGGGGTCACGGATTGCTGATATGATATCTATATTTTCGATTATATCGGGAATGCAGACCATGATATCGGTATCCTTTATAAGCTCGACTTGTCTGCGTGTGATTTCAAGATGCTTTTTAAACCAATAGTTGTCCGGGTCAAAGCGTAAAGGAAGGCTTGCATAGTCCTCTAAAAAATGTGAAAACCAAAGGGTATCGTATGCGAAGGAAGGCTGTGAACCTAAATAAAGAGCCATTGATCCGGCTCCCAGATTCATAGAAAACTGCGGAAAGGCCTCGGCCATAAAATGCGTGTTTTGCGATTCGTACATAAGATTGGAGAAAACTTTGTCAGTGTTTAAGTACATATCTTCGGGGCTATCGTAGTCAATTGAAGAAAAGCCTGTTGACAGACATTTATCAGGCTCACGCACGGCAAGAAGATTCATTAAGGGACGTCCTGTCGGCTTGTGATTGAACCAGGCATCAAATAATTGAAGGGATTCCTCCCAGTTTTCTTTAAATTTAATTGAGGGCATTATTCTGCTCCTTTACAACAGTATTAATATCCTTATAGTACTTTATTTTGAGCATGGATACAAGTGCATTAATCTTTACATTGCTGCACGGTTTTTGTTAATTGGCTATAATGTACAAAAAAAGTAAAAAAGAGTGCAAGGATGATGGCGATTGTAAAAAATGAGGCACTTGTAAAAAAGGCATACATACAGTAGTATGAAGTTGACTGAGAAGAGAGGGGCACAAGCCTGTGGAGCGTTTATTTAAAGAGCATAAAACGAGAAAGGAAATTTCTCTTAACGGACTGTGGAATTTCAAAACCGATCCCGGGGATATTGGTGAAAAACAGGGCTGGCAGAACGGTCTGCCCGATGACGCAGGAGCAATGTTTGTTCCGGCTTGCTGGAATTTACAGATGGGGTTGCTTGACTATCACGGAGCTGCGTGGTATACCACATCGTTTGAGACCGACTGTCAAAATATCCTGCTTGAGTTCGGTGCCGTGAATTATTGCGCAGAGGTATTTCTGGACGGAAAGCTTTTGGGTACTCATAAGGACGGATTTTTAAGCTTTTCTTTTCCGGTTTCAGGTATTTCAAAGGGAACTCATTTGCTTGCAGTGCGTGCAGATAACAGGGTGTCAAACGAAACCATACCGCATACGTTTGTTGACTGGTATCATTACGGCGGAATCATTCGCGGCGTTACATGCAATATGCTTGATGATATTTATATATCAGACATGAAAATAGAATATGATTTGGATGACAACCTGAAAAATGCTTCGGTAAATCTATCCTATACTGTTGTAAATACATCGGAAAATACGGCAGAATGTCCTTTTGAGCTATTGGTTGACGATGAAGATATCTGCAAAAAGACAATCATCCTGAAGGCGGGAGAAAACTGCCTGACCGAATCGTTTACGCTTAATGATATACGGCTTTGGGATACATTTAAGCCTGAGATGTACACCTTTTGTCTTAAAGTTCAAGGCGACGATATGATTGACTGTACAGGCTTTCGCAGTATTAAAACCAAAGAGGGCAAGCTGCTTCTTAACGGTAAAGAGCTGCGGCTTAAGGGCATAAACAGGCATGAGGATCATCCGGATTTTGGATTTGCTTTTCCGCCTCAGCTTATGCAAAGGGATATTGATATCATTACCGGAATGGGCTGTAATTCGATAAGAGGCTCACACTATCCCAATTCTAAAATATTTCTTGATTTGCTGGACAGGCAGGGCATTGTGTTCTGGATTGAAATTCCGCAATGGGGAGAACAGGAGGAGGAATGTGCGAATCCTGTTATAGTAGAATGCGGCATCCGGCAGCATAAGCAAATGGTCACGCAATACCGCCATCATCCGTCAATTATTATGTGGGGACTCCACAATGAAGCAAACACCAAAACACAGGTCGCCTATGAAATGACAAAAGCATACGCGCAAACTGTCAGAGAACTGGACAAATCGCGCCCGTTGACCTTTGCGACAATGTATCCGCTTGACGATATATGCCTTTCCCTTGTCGATATAATAAGCATAAATAAGTATTTTGGCTGGTATGAGGGCGGCATGGAGGAATGGCCGAAGTTTTTAAACAATATGCGCAAAAAGCTTGAAGCGGACGGACTTTCACATCTGCCGGTCATTATTTCGGAATTCGGAGCGGCGGCGCTGTACGGTCATCATACCTTTGACAATATAAAGTGGACAGAAGAATATCAGGCGAAGCTGCTTGCGGATGAGCTTGAGCTGTTTCAGTCCGACCCGAATATATGCGGTACGTATATCTGGCAATATTGCGACCTTCGAACAGTACATCCAAGCACAGACAGGGCAAGAGGCTTTAATAACAAGGGCGTTGTCAATGAGTACCGCAGGCCGAAAGCGTCATACGCGGCCATAAAGCAAGTGCAGGAAAAGAAAAGATAATAGCAGGAGGGGTACAGTGGAAAACATGAATAACGACTCAACGCAAGAAGCAAAGGGTGGTAAAAAAGGAGCCCCGATAAAGCTTATTATCATTTTAGGTTGTCTGGTATTATGTGTCGGAGTGGTATTTGCAACACTGATTTTGCCTGCTGTCAAAAAAGATGCGGAAGGAAGCAAAACATCATCCCCGGTATTGGACATTGACCCTAATGCGCAGCCCTATGCGGGAAAAGACAGCTCGGAAGCGCCTGACGCATTGCAGACGCAGATTCCGGGATATGACAAAATCACGCTGGATTCCGCTTCGAAAAAGCTTAATACAACGCTGCAAAATCCGCATAGCAACCTTTGCTATTTTGTTATCAGTATTACAGCAGACGGCAAACAAATATACCGCACAAAGATGATTCCGCCGGGACAAAGAATAGTTGATCCTGCGGTTGATACAATCCTGTCAAAGGGAGAATACGATGCGGTAGTGCATTATGAGTGTTTTAATATTGAGGGTTTGGCAAAAATGAACGGCGCAGATGTAAACACAAAGCTTATTGTACAGTAAAATCAAAAATAATATTTGGAGGTCAAGAAAATGAAAAAGGTATTAATTTTAACGGTGGTTATCATGGCGGTAGTATTGTTTTCGGTATCGGTATCCGCAGCAGCAACAGACTACAGTGCACCCGGAAATCATCAGCTGACACTTAATGCAGCAGTAACAGGCGGAGACATTAACGGTGATGATGTTATGGACGCAAATGATGTTGTTGCAGTTAAGGCGGCGCTTCTTGACGGAAGTGCAGATCTTGATTATATGGATTTCAATTTTGACGGAATTGTCGGAGTAACTGATCTTGTAATCATGAAAAGAATTTTTGTTGGAATCAGATAGTGCGGACATGAGATGAAAGACGCTTTTGCAAGGAGTGGAACGGCATAAAAAAGATACTGTGTCTGTTTGTGGTATCCATAATACTTGCTGTGTTTTCACATGCGTCTGCCCATGGAGAGCCGGTAATATTTACCGTTCGGTCTGAAAACGGCAAGCCGGGAGAAAGCATTCTTGTTACCGTTCGGATGGCAGCGCTGCCGCAAAGTCCTGTAGGCGGTGTTAATGTCAT
>JGI994J12354_10003534_pt1 | contig 14521 bp, 16 predicted proteins | sample IntmicLarv3ML3BL_FD_12354 | JGI IMG/M metagenome (IMG submission 12354)
TACATATCTCCTCATCAATATAATAGCAAATTTATCCTTTTTTTCAAATTGTTTCCTTTCCAGTGATCTATTGCAACAAAAAAAGACTAGCCAAAAATCAGCTAGACCTAGATCAAGAAACAAATGATAAAATTGCACAAGTGTTAAATGGGCTGGATTAAAATCCAGTTTTCCATCTTTATTTCTTCTTTAAAACTTTATTGATAGACACACAAATAAACGCAGCAAATAAGGCTTCTGGAATCACATTAACCGCAAGAATAAACGCTATGTATACTCTGAAAGCTTCTATAATATCACTACCCGCATAAAATAAATTCAGCCCTACAATAAATAGCATTGTTAATACAAAGAAGGAATGGAGAACACTAGAAACTCCTGCTACTATCGCTTCTTTTATCCAATTTGAATTTTTATCCATCAATAAACGACTTAACCACCCTGCTACTATCCCAAATAAAATTCTAGGGAGCACTGATACCAGCGGATTCACAAACAACAAATCAAGTGGACTTACCCCTCGAGTTGACGCAACATACCAACTGGTTACCCCGAACACGATTCCAATAATACTTCCGCCACTTACTCCATAAAGAAAAGCCGCAATAATTACAGGAATATGTAAAATCGTTAAAGAAACAACACCCGTCTGAATGATCCCTATATTGGGTATCACTCCTAATAATATTGTTAATGCTGAAAGCATTGCTAAATGAACTAATTTCTTTGTCTTCATAATATCACCCTTATGATTATAACAGATACTTCTCTCATTTAAAGTAAAAAAATTAAAAATATTTTTTTACAACTCTATGATATTCGCTGTTTCATCTGATATAGACTTTTTTAGCGGCAATATGAAACAGGCAATAACCCCTAAAGCGCTCACTCCCAAAGCAAAAAAGTTTATTATCGTAACTTCTGCCCGATCATCCGTAACTTTCCCACCCTTAAAAACATAGGGAATTAGTTTTTCTTCCAATCCCTCTCCTAAATAAATTCCTTGCGTTTCTAAAATGAATAATTTCAATGCTTCTTCCATTGAAGTTAATTTCCCTTCAAAACTCCCTAGCGAATTGATTTCAACTTGTTTATTAAAATAATGATTTTCTGCACTCCAAAATTGAACAGCCTCATAATATAAATCATAATCAAGCTCTACTACTAAAAAATAACCCTGTAACTCCATGACTACATACACAAATTTCTCTGTACCTTTTGTATCACCATAAAAATAAGCCTGCAAATTATGAACTCTCAACAATGCTGTTTCATTTTCTTTATAACTTTGAATATCCAGCGTATTCAAATCCATTTTCTCTGTATGTAGAAATAATTTCTGTAGACCAGAATGATTGATCAAAAAGAATATGATTATCGAAATGCTTACTACTATACCAACTCTTATCGCTTTCTTCTTCATAAACTCTCTCCTATAAAAATTTCTATCACTATCTAATTTCCAACCCTACTGGACAATGATCACTACCATGAACTTCGGCATAAATTTTACTATCAATGATTCTATCCTTTATTCGTTGTGAAACAATGAAATAGTCTATTCTCCAACCAGCATTTCTTTCACGCGCTCTCATTCGATAGCTCCACCATGTATAAGCATCTGTCAACTCAGGATACAAAAAACGAAATGAATCTATAAATCCTGCCTCCAACAACAAGCTCATACGACCTCTCTCTTCACTCGTAAAACCCGCACTTTTCCGATTCGTTTTTGGATTCTTTAAATCGATTTCTTCATGGGCAACATTTAAGTCCCCACAATAAATGACAGGTTTCTTTTGATCTAATAATTTAATATAAGTTAAAAAATCTTCTTCCCACTCCATACGATATGCTAAGCGACGAAGTTCCTCTTGCGAATTTGGCACATAGGCATTCACTAAGTAAAAATCTTCATATTCACAAGTAATAATTCTTCCTTCACCATGATGTTTTTCTCCAATACCATCATATACCACACTCAAAGGTTCTTTCTTTGTAAATACAGCGGTTCCAGAATACCCTTTCTTTATAGCACTATACCAATACTGATAATATCCCGACAAATTCATTTCTAGTTGTCCTTCTTGCATTTTTGTTTCTTGAATACAAAAAATATCAGCATCTACTTCTTGAAAAAAATCATAAAATCCTTTATTTACTGTAGCTCGAATACCATTCACATTCCATGAAATTAATTTCATCCTAACAACTCTCCTTAACTACTATTATACTGAATCCTTAAAACTCTCACAACAAAAAAACAAGGTCACCCTTGTTTTTGAAACTTCACTTCTATATTTCCCATGGAATTTTTCAACTCTAAGAAGATTGGAGCGTTTTCATTTTCACGCATTGTGCCATCAAAGCCTGAATGACTTCTATTCCCTACTACCACACTTCCCATAGAGTTTTCAATATAATACCCTACTTCCTGCTCACTCGAATTAATATTCATCTTAATATTTCCCATGGAATTTGAAACTTCTGCCCTATTCTTCACGACTCCACTGAAATGAAAATCAGCCATAGAGGTTTCTACTTCTAGATACTCAACATTAGCTTGGGCAATCGTAATACTAGCCATATCACTATCAATTTCCAATCTACGGACATTGATTTCCTCTATTGTTATTGAGGACAATGAATTATTGATTTCTACAACATCTAGCAAAGCATCTTTTGGAACAAAAATTTTTAAAACAGAAACTTTTTTCCTTGAAAGACAGCCATTCCCCTTACATTCCAGTTCTATCTCCAAACTGCCAGAGTGACTTACACTTTCTTCAATTCTGTCATTATGATAAAGCTGTGCTTCTATGCGAAATATCTCATCATCTGAAATTAAGTATTCGATTTCCGCCATTTCTGCATCAATATGTATTTCTTTAATATTTGTATATTCTTTATAAAAGACACCATCTTCTGAGGTTGCTCTATTTCCTTGATAATCTGAAAATCCAAAACTCATGAAAGGAACATTTCGATCCATGTCTATTAAAGATTTTATATCAAACTTTCCTGTTGCTAACAAAACCCCCAATAATACACATCCTGCCACAATCAATACTATCGCAATATTTAACATTTTTTTCATGATACTTTCTCCTTAATTTTTTGAAATAAATTTCCCAACCACTTACTCAATGCAGGCAACACTTTCTTTGATAATCTAGTCAATAAAGATATCATAATCAAACTAAACCCTATCAGAATGAAAGAAACAGCTAAAATTGTCAGCCCTCCATAGAGTGTGATAGGCAATCTAAATAATCCATAAAATAAGACTGCAATTCCTGAAAACATCACAGCGGCACCCGCAATCAATAATGACAAAATAACTACACCCAATGAAATCATTAAAACAATCATGGAAATAAATAAAGGAAATGAAATTGGCAATGATAAAATCCCTAAAATGATAATCCATATATTGGAGGACTGTCGTCCTTTTTTATAAGACTCTTGTTTATCGTTCTTTGAATAATTTGCTTTACTAACTACATCAGCTCTCACTTGATTCGCAAAACGATAGGGACTTCCCAATTCATCCATTGATCGATGAAAGTTTTCTTCTCCTGCTTCATCAAAGTATTCCTCCACATAACGAATTGCCTCTTCTATTTCATTTTCAGGCAAACCTTTCAAACGATCTTGAAGGATTTCAATATAATCAGCCCTATTCATTTTCTTGCCCTCCTTTAATTAAATAATCAATCTTCCTAGAAAATTCATTCCAACTCTCATAATAGTGAATATATTGTTCTTCGCCTAATTCCGTAACTTGATAATAACGTCGATTTCTTCCCATTACTTCTTCATCATAAATAGAAAGATATCCTTCTTTTTCTAAACGCCTCAATACAGGATATAAGGTAGATTCCGAAACACCTAATACTTCTTTTATTTCTTGTGTTAATTTATATCCATATGTATTTTCTTTTTTCAAAATAGCCAGTACACAGGCATCCAATAAGGAAGAACCCACTTGAAAACTCATATAATATCCTCCTTTCAATAATATTATAGTTCGTATAATATACAATGTCAAATAAAAACCCAATTATATTGGGCCTTTAGTAAATATCAATTACTTCATAACCTGCATCTTCAATTGTTTTTTTCAACATCTCATCTGAAATCTGTATGTCACATTCTACTATGGCTTCTTTTTGCATTAAATTCACTTTTGCATTAATGCCTTCTATTTCATTTAAAACCTTCTCTACCCTAGCAGAACAATGTCCACATGACATCCCTTCAATCTTGATCGTTCTCTTCATTTGCTTACCTCCTTTTCTGATATTTCTGTGCTTCAAATCGTTTTAATCGTAGCGCATTCCCAACAACAGTAACCGAACTCAATGACATTGCTACTGCTGCAAACATTGGATCTAAGCGAATCCCCCACGGAATTAACACACCTGCTGCAATCGGAATTCCAATTGTATTATAGAAAAATGCCCAAAATAAATTCTGTTTTATATTCCGAATCGTTTTATGACTCAATTGAATTGCCGTAGTAACATCATTCAAATCATTTTTCATTAGTACAATATCTGCGGATTCAATCGCAACATCACTACCTGCTCCAATGGCAAAGCCAACATCACTACTCACAAGTGCTACAGCATCATTAATTCCATCTCCAACCATCGCTACACGATGCCCTTCTTTTTGAAGGTTTTCAATGACTTCCCCTTTTTGATCAGGAAGTACTTCCGCAATGACACGATTCACAGAGATTTTTTTAGCAATTGCTTCTGCTGTTTTTAAAGCATCTCCTGTCAACATAATAATATCCAAGCCTAAATTTTGCAGAGCAGAAATTGCAGAAATACTGCTTTCTTTAATCTCATCTGCAAGCGTAATAATACCCATGACTTTATCGCTATCTGCTACAAAAACAACTGTTTTTCCTTCTTGTGAATATTGTGTAATCTGATGATGCAAGTCATCCTCCCACAAACCACAAGATTTCAATAATTTATCATTCCCCACAAAATACTCTTTATCATTAATCTCAGCCTGAATTCCTTTTCCTACAATATTCTCAAAATTACTTGTATCCAATAACAAAATGTTTTTAGCTTTGCTTTCTTCTACCATTGCCTCTGCCAAAGGATGGCTAGAAGCAAGCTCTAATGAAGCCGCAATTTGCAAGATAAAATTTTCATCTTCTACACCAAAGCAAACTATTTCTTGAACTTGAGGTTGCCCTTTCGTGATGGTTCCTGTTTTATCCAGCACCACAGTATCAATTGAATGCAATGTTTCTAAAGCTTCTGCCGAACGAATTAAAACACCATTTTCAGCACCTTTTCCAGTCGCTACCATAATCGCCACTGGTGTTGCTAAACCCAAAGCACAAGGACAAGAAATGACCAATACACAAATAGCAATTGACATAGCTTCTTCCAAACCAACACCCAGCAATAACCATATAATAAACGCCACCAATGCAATCACGATTACTACTGGTACAAAAAAACCACTAACTTGATCTGCAAGTTTAGCAATCGGTGCTTTTGAAGAACTTGCTTCTTCTACCAAGTGTATTATTTGAGCTAAAGTCGTATCATCACCTATTTTTAGCGCCTCAATCTCCAAATACCCATTCGTATTAATCGTTGCACTCATCACTAAGTCACCAACTGTTTTACTAATAGGAATACTTTCTCCTGTTAATGCACTCTCATCCATATAGGCATTCCCCACTTGAATCACACCATCCACAGGAATACTCTCTCCGGGCTTTACCAATATAATATCGCCTATTCTAACTTCTTCAATCGCTACTTCTTCCACTATATCATTCCGTCTAACAAATGCTGTTTTCGGAGATAAATCAATTAGTTTACGGATTGCATCAGATGTTTTTCCTTTGCTGTGCGACTCCAAAAACTTCCCTACTGTAATTAAGGTAAGAATTGTTCCTGCTGATTCAAAATATAAATTCATCACATAATAATGCACTACCTCATGATTATGCATAGACAATCCATATCCGATTTTATAAATAGCAAAACACCCATAAAAAATAGCCGCCGCTGAACCAATCGCAATCAAACTATCCATATTAGGTGCTTTTCTCCATACACTTTTAAAACCTACCATAAAATATTTCCTATTTACATATATTATAGGAATCAATAAAAGAAATTGTGTAAAAGCAAAAGGAATCGCATATACCATACCATTCAAAAATTCAGGCATAGGCAAGCCCATCATATCTCCCATGGAAATATACATAAGCGGAATCCAAAAAACAATAGACAGAATCAATCTTATCTTCATTTCCTGCATTCCATCTTCCATTTTCTTTTCCGTATCTTTTTGAGCTTTCTCATGCTTGAGGGAACTAGCACTATAACCTGCCAACTCTACTGCACAAGTAATATCACTATCACTCAATATTGCTTCATCATATTCAACATTCATACTGTTGGTTAATAAATTAACTTGAACAGCTTGCACACCTTTCAGCTTGCGTACACTTTTTTCAACATGAGTACTACAAGCAGAACAAGTCATTCCCTGTACACTAAACTTCTGCTTCATTTTTTCACCAACTTTTCTTTTACTCTTATTGTCATTTTATCCCAGTCACTTACTGATTGTCGACATTTATGCCTGTAAATGATAATAATAACAAATCAATGCTTGAGTTCCTTTATCCTCATACCCCAATTCCTGCACTTTTTTATATAAATCATAGGCAAGTTGTAAACCCGGAAGGTTTAATCTCATCTTTTCTGCCTCTTCTAATGCTATTTTCATATCCTTTAAAAAATGCTTAATATAAAATCCCGGTTCCATATCTTCTGCTAGTATCCTTTTTGAATAATTACTCAATGAAAAACTAGCTGCTGCTCCTTGAGAAATACTATCAAGTACTGATTCAACATTAAGATTTGCCGCTTTTGCATAGATAAGCGCTTCACAAACACCCACCATATTAGTCGCAATTGCAATTTGATTACACATCTTTGTGTGTTGTCCTGCTCCAGCAGTTCCTTGTAAAATTACATTTTTTCCTATTTGAAGCAAAGTTGGTTTTACCATTTCAAAACATTTTTCATCCCCTCCACACATAATTGTAAGATTCGCATTTTTCGCACCTATATCTCCCCCAGAAACTGGAGCATCCAAACTCATAATTCCCTTTTCAAGCGCTCTTTGATAGATGATTTTAGCTAAGCTAGGCGTTGATGTCGTGCAATCAATTACAATCGCTCCTTCTTTCGCATGATGAATAATCCCTTTTTCTCCTAAATATATTTCTTCCACATCACTAGGGTATCCTAACATCGTAAAAATGATTTCACATTTTCCTGCCAACGCTGGAACACTATCACACCATACAGCTCCTTCTTCTATTAAAGTTAATGCCTTTTCTTTTGTACGCGTATAAACAAAAACATCATTGCCCTTCATCAAATGACGCACCATAGAATGCCCCATAACTCCTACGCCAATAAATCCAATTTTACTCATTTTCATTTCCCTTTCTTGTTGTATTAATCATATCATAGAAACTGAATGCTCCCTGCACAAATATTTTACTTCAAATAAAACTTTCTACCCTTTTGTATATACTGAATTTTATATTGATCTCTTTCTTCAATATAACCTACAAGATTAACCCTGTCATCTTGAGTCAAATCTTTTAACACAATTTGAAGTTCTCCACTATATCTTCCATAGTTTTCATTGTTTATCGTAAGGTCAAATTGACTACGACGCACACAATTGCTCGCTTCCACCCTCTGCCCTACACTCGCAATTGAGCGGCTAGTTTCCATCCGTATGACTTGTTCCCCATTATCATATCTAGCATAATGTTCTCTCTTAAATAAAATCTTCTTTTCCACTTCACTCAGGTTTTCCCTTGTCATCAATTCAAGTACCATTGCCTTATCATCACAAACACTAACAATTGTTGATAACTCTGTTTCTTCTGCATAACAATCTGCCAGTAAAATTCCACCAAACCCTTTTGTATAACGCAGCATTAAAGTACTCTCTTCAAGAGAAGTATAGCGATGAGCCTCAACCGTCACCAATCCTTGATATAACGGACCTCTTGCATACTTTAATGAGGGCAGAAATGAAATTACAGGTATGCCTAAATCCTCAAAAATACCACCTTGCTTCTCAATAAACTTTATATCTAAGCCTGTTTCTACTTGTGGATAAAAATTATGACAAGCTATGATTTCTTTATCCTTGTATCGCTCTTTCAAGATACTTACGATCATTTCTATATCTTCTTGGTTTAATGTTGAAGCATTTAAAACTACACTCTTTACCCCTAGTACATCAATCGCTTCAAACATATGATTCATTTCATAATCACAATCAAATCTCATCCTATCAATATTCAATGATTGAAGCTTCTTTAACAACTCATGATCATTGCATATTTTTACAAGTGTTTCCCCGCTAATGTCTACCATCAATTCAAGCCCGTATCTTTTTACTAAAGTACCTAACAAAATCAGCGCTTCAAATTGTTCTTCCTCTTTTGATTCAGGAATATGAATTGATGTAAAAACTGTATTAAACCCCAACTCCATTACTTGTTGCAAATACATTTCTAATTCAACAGGAATTTTTTCATGTAAATAAATTGAAATTCCTTTGATCATATTATCACACCCTTTTCTAAAACTATTATATGCCTTATTTTCCTCAATTCTACACTTTATTTCATTATTAGTTTTATGGATTCATGTTTGTTTTACAAATTGTTCACTAATTTTTCACACATTATAATTAGGATATTTATTGAAACAGATTTAGAAATATTTTATAATGAGTCAAGAATCTTAAGAAAAGGATACAAATTTAATGAGTAAATTTTGCAAGATTATAGTAATTATTCTATTGTCTTTAACAATTATTGTATTAGTAGGCGGTTATCTTGTCAGTAATCACTTCTTTCATGAAACCATAAATGCGAATACCCATAGAAACACTATTTTACAATCAAATCAAAAAGATGATTGGGACTCATGGTCAACAGAAATTGAATATAGAGAAATCAATATCCAGTCTTTTGATGACTTAATATTGCACAGCTATCTAATTGAAAATAATACAGGAAAAAATGTGTGGGTTATTATCTGTCACGATTATTCTGGTAATGCGAATCAAATGGCTGATGCTGGAAAAGCATTTCATTCAATGGGTTATAGTGTTTTATTACTAAATGCACGAGGACATGGAAAAAGTGAAGGCGAATACTATGGGATGGGATGGCTTGATAGGCTAGATGTTATTTCATGGATTGACTATATCAATGAAAGATATCCTGACCAAGAAATCATTCTTTATGGCGTCGGAATGGGAGCAGTCAGTGTTATGTCTGCTGCAGGGGAAGATTTACCAACTAATGTGAAATTAGTCATTGAAGATAGTGGATACACTTCTGCTTACTCACAATTAGCGCATCAATTTAATCAAAAATATCATTTTTCTCCCTTCTTCCTTATGGACTTCACAAATTTCATTAATTCCTTATATGCAAAGTATGATTTGAAAGAAGCCTCCGCACTAAAACAAGTGGCAAACGCAAGCATTCCTATCTTATTCATTCATGGTGAAAATGATAACTTTACTCCAGTAAAAATGGCTCATAGCCTTTATGAAGCCGCCGCTTCTGAAAAAGAATTATTCATTATCTCTGGTGCCAATCATGATACTGTCATCAGCAGTGATTCAAAACTATATTGGTCTACAATTAGCTCTTTCATTCAAAAATATTTAGACAAATGAAAATAGACCCTCAAGGTCTATTTTTTTTTGTGTTTTATAGAAATACATGTTCAATGAAGATGTTAAGCCCTATTAATATCAAGATAATTCCACCTATCAACTGCGCCCGATCTCCTAATATCTTGCCAAAGCGCTTCCCTAAAAAACCTCCGATACAACAATTAATAAATGTTATACCCGCAATGGAAGCACACGCAAACACAATATCTACTTGTAAAGCTGCCATAGAAATTCCCACTGCTAATGCATCAATACTGGTCGCAATACTCTGAATTATTAATGTTTTCATTGCAATCGTTCCTTGATTCATTTCTTCATCTTTTGTTGCAGAAAAACTTTCTATTATCATTTTTCCACCAATGATACTTAACAATATCAAGGCAACCCAATGATCTATTAATGAAATAATCCCCAAAAATTGATTTCCTAAAATGAAGCCAATCATTGGCATCAATCCTTGGAAGATGCCATAGAATATTGCGGAAACTATAATCTCTTTTCTATGATATTTTTGATAAGCAAGACAATTGCATATACTCACAGCAAACGCATCCATAGATAATCCAAAAGCTAATAACACCAATGTAGTAAAATTCATAACGCCTCCAAAAAAACAACATTCTAACTATACTTGATTCTGCCTCTACATTCAATTTTTATATATCCTTCCATAATTAAAGAACATAATGATTAATAAAATAAGCGACTCCACTTTCCTTATTTGTAAGGGTTTCATACTCACTCACTTCTTTTATTTCAGGATAAGCATTCCCCATCGCAACGGAAGGATATTTGCTCATCATACGAACATCATTTTGCCCATCGCCAAAAATTAAAACTTCTTCTGGCAAAAATCCATATTTTTCAACAATAGTATCTACCCCTACCACTTTATCAACCCCATTTGGTACAATTTCCACTGTTCTATGATCAACTGCCAAAACTTGTACCTTGTCTTTCACAACTTTCTTCAACGCTTCTGCATAATAAAGTGCTTTCCCTTCCAAAACAGAAAAGCCTACCTTATCCATATCATATCTTTCACTTACAAACTCTTCTTCATTATATGGTCTTCTTTTTGCCCACAAGCCTTCCACCTTTTCACCTACTGGAATATGAAGCATTTCTTTTCCACCTCCATAACCGAACACTCTCACATTCTGTTCAATCCCAAAGCGAATAATTTGATACGCAATTTCGAAAGGAATTTTAGCGCCTATTGTCAATTTATCATTTCTAATATCGAATAACTCCTGCCCATTATTTCCCACGCAATAACCACCAAATTGTTCAAGTTTTAACGCTTCAATAATAAAGCCAAGACCTTGCACGCCTCTTCCCGTAGCAACAGTCAGCTTCACACCTTTTTCTTGTAAATTCAATAATGCATTCACATTCTCTTCTGATGTATTTTCCCGATTTACCAACAGTGTCCCATCCATATCTACAACAACCAATTTCAAATGATTCATTTTCATCTTACTACCTCGACTCTTCTTATAATTATATAGATTCTTTTTTGAATATCAAGATTCTTTCCTTATTTTAATCACTATGAAAAAAGTAGCGAGTTCTCTTATTCCACTCCCGCTACCCTCAATCTATTATTTGCTTTCTCTAAAGAATATCGCACCCGTTCCAATTCTAATTCACTAACATCCTCTTGTAACATTCGCTGCGCTTTTTCTTTTGCTTTCTGAGCCCTAGGTACATCTATTGCTACCTTACGCTCCACCGCATCCACTAAAACAGTTGCAACATTGTCTTGAAAATAAAGCATACCTCGTGTAATTGCATAATCCGTTCTACTCTTACCTCTTACTAAAGTAAGTTTAGATACCACCAACATCATCACTATTGGCATATGGTTACTCAACAAACCTCTTTGCCCATCTGGTGTTACTATGTTTAACAAGCTTACATCATTATCTTCTTCAAATAAGCCTTTTGGTGTAACAAATCGAACTTTAAACATATTGCTTCTCTAATGTTTCCGCTTTCTCTATCGCTTCTTCTACGGTTCCGACATACATGAAAGCCTGCTCTGGCAAATGGTCATACTTACCACTCAAAATTTCTTTGAAACTATGAATTGTTTGAGCCAGTGAAACATATTTTCCTGTAAATGCATTAAAATGTTGTGTTACATGAAATGGTTGTGACAAGAAGTTTCGTAAACGCCTTGCACGATTCACGATCATTTTATCTTCTCTAGATAACTCATCCATTCCCAATATGGCAATAATGTCCTGTAATTCTTTATAGCGTTGAAGGATTTGTTGAACACCTCTTGCTACCTCATAATGCTCCACACCAACAATATTCGGATCCAGCATTCTACTATTGGATTCTAGTGGATCTACTGCAGGATAAATTCCTAAAGAAGCAATCTGCCTACTAAGTACTGTTTGAGCATCCAAATGAGAGAATGTAGTTGCTGGTGCAGGATCTGTTAAATCATCTGCTGGCACATACACTGCTTGAATAGAAGTAATGGATCCTCTTCTTGTAGAAGCGATTCTCTCTTGTAAATCACCCATCTCAGAAGCCAATGTTGGCTGATATCCAACTGCAGAAGGCATTCTCCCTAATAAAGCAGATACTTCTGACCCTGCTTGTGTAAAGCGGAAGATATTATCAATAAACAATAATACATCTTGATTTTGCTGATCACGATAATATTCCGCAATGGTCAGACCAGAAAGAGCAACCCTCATTCTAGCACCCGGTGATTCATTCATCTGCCCATATACTAATACGGTCTTATCTAATACGCCAGAATCTCTCATTTCGAAATACATATCATTTCCTTCTCGCGTTCTTTCTCCTACTCCAACGACTACTGATTTACCCCCATGCTCTCTGGCAATATTATGAATTAATTCCTGCATTAAAACTGTTTTTCCAACTCCAGCCCCCCCAAAAAGACCAACTTTTCCCCCTCGAGGAAAAGGGCATAATAAATCCACAACTTTAACTCCTGTTTCCAAAATATCTTGTGTTGTTTGCAGTTCATCAAACGATGGTGCTTTCCCATGAATTGGATGTCTTTCAACATCTTCTGCAATGGACTCACCCTCATCAATAACATCTCCCAACACATTCAATACTCTACCCAACACAGCTTCCCCTACAGGAACTTTAATTGGTCCTTCTGTGTCAATCGCTTCTAAACCACGAACCAGTCCTTCTGTTGCGGTCATAGAAATACAGCGCACTACATTATTACCAATATGTTGTGCTACTTCTACAACTACTCTATCATGAAAAGGGATTTCAATTGCATTATATAACGCTGGTAATGTTCCATTTGTAAATTCAATATCTACAACTGGTCCAATAATTTGAATTACTTTTCCAATGTTTTTGCTCATAATCCATCCTTTCCTAATCTAGAGCCACTCACAATCTCACTTACTTCTTGCGTAATTTGTGCTTGTCTTGTTTTGTGATAGGTTCTCTCTAATGATTCTAGTAAACTATCTGCATTATCTGTCGCTTTATCCATAGACACTCTACGCGCTGATTGTTCCGATACTATCGACTCAATCATGTAGCTATAAATAACTGTATCCAAATAAAGAGGAACTAAATACTCTAATGTGATCGCTTCACTTGGTTCAAAAATAATCTCCCTTTGACTGTTTGCATATCTTTCTTCTTTTGTCAGTGGTAATAAAGTCAACATTTTCGGCTCACTCACTAATGGATTCACATACTTTGTATAAATCAATTTAACACTACTCACTTTTTCATCAACAAATCCTTGTACAGCTCTATCACTTATCCTTTTCAATTGATTCTCACTAACTTCCTCAATTCCAATGATTGGATTTATGACATTATATCCTCTTTCTGTTAACCAAGCATGACCTTTTTTCCCTATTACAACAATGATGTCTTCACTATCAACTTCCGCTGTAATCATCTGCATCAAATTCTGATTATAAGAACCACATAGACCAATATCAGAAGTAAATACAATAACAGCTTTCTTCGCAACATTATTTTCTTGCAAATACACGCCATCCATTTCTTCCATTCCCCAAAGAATTTTTTGCATAATTTCTTTGATGTACTTGTTATGCTCTATATTTGTTTTTAAACGATTTAGATTACGCGAAAATTTATTCACTGCCAACATCTGCATTGCCCTTGTAATTTTTTTAGTATTGCCAACAGCATGCATTCTTCGACGCAAAGTTTGTCTACTAGCTGTCATTATAAATTCCCCTGCAGATCCTCAAAATCCTCCATAAAAGCATCTAATATTTGAGTTAATTTACTTTCTAGTGCATCACTTATTTCTTGTTTTTCCTCAATTTCTCTTAATATTTCTTTGTTTTCCGTACGCAACAGCAACAATAAGTCTTCTTCAAAACTCATAATACGATGCGCAGGAATCCGATTAATATAACCATTCGCAGCCAACATTAAAGTAATTACTTGATAGGACAATGGTAGCGGTTTATATTGTGGCTGTTTAATCAATTCTGTCAAAGCAGCTCCATAATGAAGAACTTGCTTTGTACTTTGATCAATATCCGAACCAAATTGCGAAAATGCCAATAACTCATGATATTGTGCTAAATTTAATTTTAATGATTTTGACACTTGTTTCATTGCTTTTGTTTGTGCAGCACCACCTACACGAGAAACTGACAAGCCTACATCTACAGCAGGGCGAACCCCTGAATTAAACAGTTGTGTTTGAAAAAATATTTGCCCATCCGTAATCGAA
>JGI994J12354_10003535_pt1 | contig 14514 bp, 14 predicted proteins | sample IntmicLarv3ML3BL_FD_12354 | JGI IMG/M metagenome (IMG submission 12354)
GTGCCCGCGCTGAAAGGCGAAATTGTGCTGGTGCTGGCGGGCGCGATTCCTATCAAAGAAGAAGCCGTTCCGCTGGAGGCCGCGGTTGCCCTGGCGCGTGAATACGCGGCGCAGGGGATACCGCAGGGCGAAGCGGCAAAACGCGCCGCGAAAGAAACCGGCCGCCGCCGCAACGAAATCTATGCGGAAATGCTCGCCGGTTAATCAAACATGTGGAGGTAATGAGGTCATCATGCTCGAATCCATGAAAGAATACACGCTGCTTTGGGCAGTGCTTGGCATATCGCTGCTCGGCTGCATATTCCTGTGGTATCTGGCGATGAAATCATCGCAGGAGAGAACCCGCAGGCGCAACGAGGAAATCGCGCGGCTCACTTATGAACGGGAACTGCGGGAGGAATTCGCGAACCCCACGCAGCAGCTGCTGATCGACACGCCGCCCGCGCGCCTCATCGAAGGCTTGAGCAGCAATGTACAGACCTGGCTGGAAGCGCAGCCGGACATGCGCGCGGCATTCCATGCGCTGCCGGAGCAAAAACGCTGGGTGTATGCGCTGGGATTCCTCGTGCAGGAAAGCCGCGAAGCGCTCAGCGAGTTCTTCCGCAAAAACGGCGATCCGCTCACAACCGCAGCGATGGAAGCCGTGCAGATGATCATCGGCGGGGAGTTCGCGGAGGTGTTCAACCAAGAATTTGCGGCCTATGACAACGACAACGAAGAGGTTTCTTTGCTCGATAAAGAAATCCTTTTATTGGACGCGCGCTTTCATGCGCTATTGCTTCAATTCGGAGAAAATGTCTTATATGCCGAAATAAAAGAACATATATTGTCAAATTCAATCATATTTTTGGTAAATATTGAGTAAATTTAGTAAACTCTACAATAAACCCTTGACAAGCGAAGAGAAACATAGTATTATGCATGTGTCGTTTTTATCTGTCATGATTTTCTTGATTTAAAACAATACAAAAACACGCGGCTCACTATGGCTCAAATTCAAAACAGAAAGGGATTATTACGATGGCTAAGAAGAATCGACCGGATGCAGCGGCGAACGAAGAGCAGCGGCGGCAGCAGGAGGCGGCCGAACGCCTGCGGCGTGAAGAGGCCGAAAAGGCCCGCAAGCGCGAGGAATTGCGCAATCTGGCAAAGCAGCAAGAGATTTCCGAAAAAAGCATCATGGAACTGTTGGTTGAAAACGATACCCAGCCGCGCGCGCTGGAGCAGCTCGCCCTCATCGGCATGGATTCCGGCAGCTGGTATCTGCGGTATATGGCGGTGGAACGGTTGGGCAGGCAGATTCTGCTCAACGCGGACTACACGCAGGAGGAGCTGCAGCAATGGCTCATTCCCTACGCCCTGCACGACGAAAAGAGCGTTGTGCGCCGCGCCGCAATCAAGCATTTGGCGGATGTGCAGGCGCTTGCGCAGGCGGCATCCGGCGATGCGGAGGTTGCCGTGCGCAAAAAAGCGGTGGAGCAGCTCTTCAAATATGAGAAGAAGCCCGCAGCGCTCGAAGCCCTCAATGTGGTTGCCCTCAACGATCCCGATCCGATGCTGCGCCACACGGCGACCCTGCGCATCGTGGATCAAAAAACGATTGCCCGCATTGCCCGCGAGGATGTGGAGCCCGCCATCCGGCAGGCCGCAGCCCGCAAGCTCACCAGCCAGGCAGACCTTGCGTGGATTGCCATCAACGATTCCACCCTGCTGGTGCGTTCCACTGCGGCGGAGCTCATGACCGATGTGAGTGCGCTGGTGAAGGCTGCAGTCGAAACCGCCCCGGCGGGCTTGACCCAGGAAAAAGCCGCAGAAGCGGACGACGCGGAATAACATCACATAACCTCAAAGCCGCCTCCTCAAAACAGGGGGCGGCCGCTATATCATATTGAAAAGAAAAAGAGGGCACAGCGCATGAACGAACAGGAGAAACTCATCCGCGCCGAGCAATACATCCGCCAGCTGGCCAACGGGATTGACCCCATCGCGCAGTGCGAGCTGCCGGAGGATACGGCGCTGAATAACGTGCGGCTTTCGCGCTGTTTTTTCTATGTGGCGGACGTGCTGCAACAGGTGATCGGCAACGGCGGCACGGTGGGCAAGCCGGTGCATGTTCCAAAAGAAAAATTGCCGAACTTTTTGCTGACACCGGAGCAAATCGCGCAAGTTGAGCTGAACGGCGAAACGCTGTTCATCAGCAAGTTCACGGATAAACTCAACGCGCTGATTGACGAAAGCGCCATGAAGAAGCTCAACGCCAGGATATTCGGCGCATGGCTGCTGGAAAAAGGCTTTTTGCAGGAGGAAATCCGGGGCGGGAACAAGCACCGCGTGCCTTCTGCGGCGGGGCTGCAGCTCGGCATCACGTCGGAGTTCCGCCAAACGGAGCGCGGCGCCTACACGGCGCTGCTGTATAACCGCGAGGCACAGCAATTTATGCTGGATCACCTGGATGAAATCCTGATGACTTCCTAATATTTAGGCTGTTTTAGACAATCGTAGAGATGGGTTTGTTTAGCGGGTGGATTGCCATCCACCCCTACAAAAGCACACCGTAGGGGCGCACGGCAATCTGCCCAGATGGTAATCCGCCCACATGAAATTATCACCACAATCATCCAAAATAGCTAATATTTAAAGCCGGTATTTCCGCATCCACGCGTTGATTTGCAAAAACCACGCAACCCGCTGCGGCGCCGCCATCAGCTGCCCATACCACGGCGCACCATGTTCCGGCGGCTGCTTCAAAAACTCCTCTGCCTTGCGTTTGTCAACAAAACGGTGCAGGGGTTGGTTTGGGTCGTTCAAAATGTCCCGCAGGCGCTCGGCTAAAATCGCGGCATATTGCGGGTGGTAGGTCTTTGGGTAGGGGCTTTTTTTGCGCCATAGCACGGAATCCGGCAGCAGGTTTTGCCCGGACAATCGGTTTTGCCCTGCCGCGCGGAGCAGATATTTCGCGTGACCCTCCTGGTATTTCATCTCCCACGGGATGTTCCAGACGTATTCCAGCAGGCGGATATCGGCAAAGGGCACGCGGGCTTCCATGCCGGCAGCCCCGGCACAGCAATCCATGCGGGCAAGCAGCGTTTGCATGAACCAGCGCAGGTTGAGCCACGCAATTTCGCGGCGGCGGGCTTCCCGCGGGTTTTCTCCCGGCAGACGGGGTGTCTCGGCAACGCTTGCTTCGCAGGCCGCACCGGCATATTCTTCCAGCTGCAGTTCATCCAGAACGTCGTCCCTCAGCAGCGTGCGCCGCGCCGCATGATCCCGCGACCACGGGAATGTGCCCAACGGCGTGCGGCAGTCCAACGCCTCTTCGCTGCGGAACCACGGGTACCCGCCGAAGACTTCGTCCGCGCATTCGCCCGTGAGCGCAACCTTGTGGGTTTTTCCGGCGATTCCGCAAAAATAGAGCAGTGAAGCGTCGATGTCCGCCATGCCGGGCATATCACGCGCTTCCATCGCGTCATCGAGCAAATCGGCCAACTGTGTGTGGCTGCACGTGAGTTGCACATGTTCCGTGTCAAGGTATTCCGCCATTTCCAGCGCATAGGGTGCATCCCGCGACGGCTGGAACGCGTGGGATTGATAAAACTCGTCGTTGCCGTCAAAATCAAACGAAAACGTGCGCAGCCGCTTGCCCTGCCGGGCGAGTTTTTTTGCGCCAATCGCGGTGACAATGCTGGAATCCAACCCGCCGGAAAGGAACGCGCAAAGCGGCGCATTGGTTTCCATTTGCCGCTCTACGCTGTTCTTCACGAGCTGCGCAACGGTTTCCACAGTATCCTCAAAGCTGTCGGTATGCGGCCTGCTTTCCAGCCGCCAGTAAGTCGTTTTTGTGATGCCATCCGGCGATGCAAGCAAAAACTCGCCCGGCAAAAGCTCCTGCACGCCGGAATAAACGCACGAACCGGGTGTATGGGCAGGCCCCAGGGCGAAGAGTTCCCGCAAGCCTTGCTGATCAACGGCAGGCTTTACGCCGAGTTCGAACAATCCGCCCGGCTTTGAGCCAAAGATAATCCGGTCCTGCTCCACAGCATAATACAGCGGCTTCACGCCCATGTGATCCCGCGCAAGCATCAGGCTGGATTCATCCCAATAGCAAAAGGCGAACACGCCGTTCAGTTCTTTCACAAAATCGCAGCCTTTTTCAATGAGGCCATCAAGCAGCGCCTCTTCCGTCATGTTGAACAGGCTGCCGGAAAACAGCAGCATATGCTCGCGCTCATCGCATTGTTTTTTGATAGCCTTCGGCAGCAGGCACACTCCGTGCCGTTCTGCCTGAAAACAATAAATGCCCGAAATATCCATATGCATACCCATTTGTCACCTGATTTCTATTCCAAATTTGCAAGCACCGGCTGCAATTGCTCGCCCCGCAGTGCGGCTGCAATTGCTGAACCGAGCAGCTCTGTGCGCGCGATCAACGAAAACGGCTTTGTCTCCGGGGCATCCTGTGCAAAGGGCACGAAAAACATATTCTTCGCATTGAACAGCGTGCCGATATTGCGCAGATTATTTCCCAGCGCGTCGTTGGTAGAAAGTGAAATCACCAGCGGCTTCCCATTTCTAAGATGCCCCTTTGCAGCCATTAAAACCGGGCTGTCCGTGATTCCGTTCGCTAATTTCGCGAGCGTGTTCCCCGTGCAGGGCGCAATCACGAACACGTCCAGCAGGTTTTTTGGTCCAAGCGGCTCCGCGTCCGGGATGGTTTTAATCAGCGGGTGCGGGCTGAGCGCACGCAGGCGGAGCTCCAGTTCATCCGATGTGCAAAAGCGGTTGGGCAAGTGCTGGGTGTTTTCCGATAAGACGAATGTATACGCCGGGCGGCGGCCGTCAATCAACTCCTGCGCAAGCGTTTGCAAGGCCTTCTCAACAATATGAAACGTGCAAAAAGAAGCGGTCAGTCCGATGCCGACGCGCACTTGTTCCAGCCCCATGGGCTTCCCTCCTGTTCCTCCAAAATGATGCGCGCGATTTGGGCGACCGCCTCGCCCGCGCTGCGCGGCGCATAGATGCCGGGGAGCCCCGGGCAGAGCTTTGCGGTGATGCCGAGCTCCTTTGCGGATTCAAAATCCACGCCGCCGGGGCCGGACGCGATGTCGATCACAACAGCTTCAGATGGCAGCGCCTGCAGCAGCTTTTCGTCAAGCACCAAGGCGGGGATGGTGTTGAACACGTAGTGAAAGCGCGGTATTTGATAGGGCAGCAGGAGGAAATCGAGCACCTCGCAGCCGTCCGCAATGGCGGCACACGCGGATTCCCACCTCCGCGCCGCCACGGTGACCCATGCGCCGAGTCCGCGCAGCTTTTGCGCCAGCACCTTTCCGCAGCGGCCATAGCCCAGCACCAGCGCATGGCTCAGATGCAGGTTGCAGCAGCTCGCGGCCATGGCCTCCGCGATCGCGCCCTCTGCCGAGGGGATGGCGTTGAGCACCGTAAAATCCTCCCGGTCCAGTAAATCGTGAACGGGGATGTTCCGCGCGGCGCAGCCTGTTCGCATGGCGGCAGGCATGTTGATACCAACCACGGTTTGCTCTGGCGTCAAAATCTCCAGCGCCTGCGGGATATCCAATCCAGCGCAGGACACAGGGCAGATCACAAGCTTTGCGCCCGCAAGGGCATCCCGCAAGGTTTCGCAAGGGGGTTCTTTGAGCGCCTCACGGGTTTGCGGCACCTCAAATAATCGCACATCCCAGCCCGAAGCCAACAAGGCTCGTGCGGCATACGCCTGCCGGGCGTCGCCGCCCAAAACAGCGGCAACCGGCTGCTTTTCTAGTTCTTCCAAGTCGTCCAATGGGTCCATATGTAGTCCATCCTTTCGCGAAACTCAGGTAACGTTCTTTCTATTGTATTCAGCGGAGGGGAAATGTGTGAAAGGGGGAGGGCGTTGTGCCGCCCTTTTTTCTTCTTCCCCCGGCCTTCGGCCACCCCCTTCACCATTGAAGGGGGCGTTGTAGGTTCTTCCTCGACTTAACAGGTGGTTGCCTAAGCAGCCGCCTCTTCTAATTTAAAAGTAGCCGAGTTCCATTATGGCGTTACAAGGCCCCCTTCGGTGTCGAAGGGGGTGGCCGAAGGCCAGGGGAAGTAGGAAAAAAGGCGGTGGAATCTAGGTGTTGTTTGGAGATACCACAAAAAAACATTTGCATTTTCTCTCCAATTCCTTTATAATAGAAGGGATTTTTGTTTCAGGAGGGCATGCATGATGTTTGCTGCAGATTGCTTGGATGTAAACGAACAGGGGTGGCTGACCATTGGCGGCGTAAGCACAGAAACGCTGGCGAAGGAGTTCGGCACACCGCTCTATGTGATGGACGAGGAGCAAATCCGGCGCAACTGCCGGGCATATAAAGAAGCGATTGCGCAGCACTATGACGGCTTTGGCCTGCCGCTTTACGCAAGCAAGGCCTTCAGCTGCAAGGAGATTTGCCGCATCGTAAATCAGGAGGGCATGGGACTCGACGTGGTTTCCGCCGGGGAGCTGTATACCGCGCTGGAGGCGGGCTTTACGCCCGAGCGCATCTATTTCCACGGCAACAATAAATCAAAATTTGAACTGGAATATGCCCTGCGGGAGGGCGTGGGCTTCATCGTGGTGGATAACCTCAATGAACTGCAATTGCTGAACGAACTCGCTGCGGCGGCATCAAAAACGCCGAGCATCCTCCTGCGGATTAAGCCGGGGATTGACGCGCACACCCACGATTTTATCCGCACCGGGCAGATTGACTCGAAGTTTGGCTTCGCGCTCGAAACAGGGGAGGCCATGGAGGCCGCGCGGGCAGCTGCACAGGCGGAGCATGTATCGCTTGTGGGCGTGCATTGCCACATTGGTTCGCAGATTTTTGAGGTCGCCCCGTTTGAGCTGGCGGCACAGGTTCTGACCAAGTTCCTCGCGCAGGTGAAGAATGAGCTGGGCATCGAGATGAGCCAGCTGAACCTGGGCGGCGGCATCGGCATCCGCTACGAAGAGGGCGACAGCGCGCTGCCCTGCGGCGTTTATTTCGAAAAGGTGGCCGCTGTGATGCGTGAGCAATGCGCCGCGCTGGGGCTGAAGCTGCCGTTTTTGCTGCTGGAGCCGGGCCGCTCCATCCCGGGACCCGCCGGCATCACGTTATACACCGTTGGTTCTGTGAAAGAAATCCCAAATATCCGCACTTATGTGATTGTGGATGGCGGCATGGGCGACAACCCCCGCTATATGATGTACGGCGCGCCGTATACCGTTCTCTGCGCAAACCGGGCAGGGGAGGAACGCACGGAAACCGTCACTGTCGCCGGGCGCTACTGCGAAACGGGCGATTTGATTCAGGAGCACACAAGGCTGCAGCCCGTTGCCGCGGGCGATACCCTTGCGGTGCTGGCCACCGGCGCGTATAATTTCTCCATGGCGAACAACTATAACCGCATGCCCCGCCCGCCCGTGGTGATGATCAGCAACGGCGTGCCGCGCGTGATTGTCAAAGGGGAGAGCCTGGAGGACATGGCGCGACTGGATGTATAGATCAATGCGCAATTTGCAATTCATAATTCGCAACTATAGATAAAATATTGGGGGCGTCTTAATATGGAAAAAAAGAAGCTGATACCATTCACCAAGCCGTTCGTCATTTGCGCGCTGCTGGGGATTGCGTCTTTTATTGTATTTCTTCTCCTTGAGGTCTTTGATTTCAATGATCCGCTTTATCTATCAGAGCTGAGGGGCATTCCGCTCATGTTTTTGGTTCCGGTTTGTTTCATTCTGCTGATTGGCTGGCTGGTTTCCTTTTTTCGCAAAAACGAGAACACAGCAAAACTGAAATCCGTTGGCATGGTTGCCATTTGCACCTTTTTTTTGGTTTTCGCGGCCGCTGTGTTACAAACCAGCCGCAAGACATCCACGTCCACCATGTACATGTATACAGAAATGACGGATGGGCAGGCTTATCTCGTCCATCACGACGAAAAAATCCGCCTGTCATCGGCGCAATATGACGCCATCACGCGGCAAGGCGAAGGTTTACACGAAAGCTGTATGGTCGATGTTCTTACAATTCCCTTGCTGTGCTACACAAAGCTCACGTATTTTGAGGACAGCAATGGGAACGTAATCAAATAGCCATGGGGGAAATGATATGAAAGCAGTCGTTCAGCGGGTGAGCCGCGCAAGTGTTTCTGTGGAGGGCAATGTTGTCGGCAAAATCGAACAGGGCTTTTTGATTTTGCTGGGCGTTGCGCTGGGAGACACCGAAGCCCACGCAGATCTGCTCGCGGCAAAAATCGCAAAGCTGCGCGTGCTGGAAGACACAACAGGCAAGATGAACCTCTCTTTGCTGGATACCGGCACAGGCGCGCTGGTGGTTTCGCAGTTCACCATCTGCGCTGATTTGAAGAAGGGCAACCGCCCGTCATTCACCGGCGGCGCGGAACCTGCTGAGGCAAACCGGCTCTACGAATATTTTTGCGAACGCCTGCACGGCGAAGGCGTTGCCGAGGTGCAGCGCGGCGTGTTCGGCGCGGACATGCAGGTGGAACTGCTCAACGACGGGCCGGTCACGATTTTGATGGACACCGACACATGGATGAAAGGGGAGACGCCGCCATGCTGACATATCAATGCATTCCCGTTGGGATGCTGCAATCCAACAGCTATTTGCTGAAAGACGAGGCCACCGGGGCGCTTGCGCTGGTTGACTGCGGCGTCTTCAACAAACAGGTGCGCGATGCCATTGCCGCCGCAGGCGGGGACTTGCGGTGCATCCTCCTCACCCACGGGCACTTTGACCACACGCAGGGCATTCAGGCAGCGAAAGCGGAATACCCAAAGGCGCAGGCCTGCATAGGGGAAGAGGATGCGCCATTTATGCGCGGAGAAACGAGCACATTTCCGGGGCGCACCATCGGGCGCGGCAAGCTCATGGATCCCGATTGGCTGCTGCGCGGCGGTGATGTGGTCATGCTTGGCGAAAGCGAGCTGCGCGTGATCGCGGCACCGGGACACTCGCCGGGCGGCGTTTGCTTTTTCAGCGAGGCGGATGATTTGCTCTTCACCGGCGACACGCTCTTTTGTGAGGAAGTGGGCCGCGCAGACCTTGTCGGCGGCGATTGGCAAACGCTGCAGGATTCCATCCGGATGCTGTATACCCTGGACGGCGACCCCGCCGTTTTGCCCGGGCATGGCCCCGCCAGCCAATTGGATCACGAACGCAAACACAACCCTTATGTAAAAATGTAATGTCGGAGCGGACTATGCTGCTTTATATATTGAACCACCCCTACCACTATGAATTGGAAAACCTCTGCCGCGTGTTTTTACCCAGCGAAAAAGTACAAATTCGCCGGGAAATTGACGCGGCTCCAAAGCTGGGCCGCCGCATGCGCATCGTGCCAACTATAACGGCCATCACGCAAATCAAAGAGAACCAGCTCAGTGTAACGCTCTATTGCAATGCACAAAAAACATCGCTGCAATCAGCAATTACAGATAACAACGAACTCGCACTGGCGCAAATGCTCTTCACTTTATTAAAACGTGCAACCGGTTACATGCCGCCATGGGGCTTGCTTACGGGCGTGCGGCCTTCGAAGTTGATGCTGCGCCTGCGCCGGGATGAAGGCGAACACGCGGCGCTGCGGTATTTCCGCGATACCCTCTGGGTCAGCGAGGAAAAAACGAACCTCGCCGCTGCCGTTGCGCAGGCGGAGGAACCCATTCTCGCCTGCACGCAAAAAAATTCATTCAGCCTGTATATCTCCATCCCGTTTTGCCCGAGCCGCTGTGCGTATTGCTCCTTCGTTTCGCACACGGTTGACCGGCAAAGCGCCCGCGCACTTATCCCCGATTATGTAAACCGCCTGTGCGAGGAGATCGCACACACGGGGCGCATCGCGAAAGAGCTTGATTTGCGGCTGGAATCTGTGTACATCGGCGGGGGCACGCCGACCACCCTCAGTGCGGAGCAATCGGCGCAGGTTTGCGGCGCATTGCAAGCGCACTTTGACATGCAGGCCTGCGAAGAATTCACCGTGGAGGCCGGGCGGAGCGACACCATCACGGAAGAAAAGCTGCTCGTTCTGCGGGAGCACGGCGTGAACCGCCTGAGCATCAACCCGCAATCGATGATCGACGAGGTGCTCGCTTTGGCAGGGCGCAAGCACACAGCGGAAGATTGCCTCAACAGCTTCACACTTGCGCGGGAGCTGGGCTTCGATAACATCAACATGGATTTAATCGCGGGTTTGCCGGGGGACAATCCTGACGGATTTCGATATTCGCTCGAAACGCTGATTGGCCTGAAGCCGGAAAACATCACCGTGCACACGCTTGCCCTCAAGCGCTCGGCGAATCTTCAGACGCAGGGCGTTCGGGTGCAAGAGAAGGGCATTGCGGAGATGCTGCACATGGCCTCCGCGCTGCTGCCCGCCGCCGGTTACGCGCCTTATTACATGTACCGACAGAGCCGCTTGCTCGGGAACCTCGAGAACATCGGCTGGGCACAGCCGGGGCGCGCGTGCCGCTATAACATCGACATGATGGAGGAAACCCACACCATCCTCGCCTGTGGGGCGGGCGGCGTAACCAAATGCAAGCAGTGGGGCACGGATTACCTCGAGCGCGTCTTCAGTTTGAAGTACCCCTATGAATACCTCGCGCGGTTTGATGAGCTCATGGAACGCAAAGAACGAATCAAAGCCTTTTATGATACATATAATATGTAGGGGACGATGCCCACATCGTCCCGCTTACAAACAAACACATCATTCCGTTAAAAAACAAATACATAGTGAAGAACCGGACGGAGGGCATCATGGCAGCAATCAGAAATGAATTGGAATATATCAACGAGCAGGCGCTGGAGGCACCGGCGGAGTTCATCGAAAAAAGCGAGCGGCGCTACCGGAATATCATCACCTCCGTGGCGGAAAAAGCGCTGGCGGCGCACGGCCACACGCTGATTTTGCTGGCGGGACCCAGTGGTTCCGGCAAAACGACAACCGCGCTGAAAATCGCGGAAGCCATGGCAAAGCAGGGCGTAGAGGCATTCCGCATTTCGCTGGATGATTTTTACTGCGAGGCAGAGCACATGCCGCTGCTGCCGGACGGCACGCCGGATATCGAAAGCGTTGACGCCCTTGACCTGCCGCTGCTGCACAAAACCCTGCGCAGCCTGCTGGAGGACGGAATTGGCAGCGTGCCGCACTTTCAGTTCAAAACCGGCAAACGCACCCGATGGGACGAACTGCGCCTGGATTCCGACGACGTGATCATTCTCGAGGGTCTGCATGCCCTGCACCCAAAGATTGCGGAATCCCTGGGGAACCAGCAAGTCATCAAGGTGTATATCAGCGTGTCATCCCGCATTTACGACGCGTCGCAGAAGATCATCCTGCACAAACGCGGCCTGCGCCTGACACGCCGCATTCTGCGCGACAGCCAGTTCCGGGGCACCACCGCCGCCGAAACCATCGCCATGTGGCCCGCCGTGACGCTGGGGGAGGACGCCTACCTCACGCCGTGCAAGCCCTTTGCGGATATCCTCATCAACTCCATCCACCTCTACGAATCCTGTGTGTTCCGCACTCTTGTGCTGCCGCTGCTTGAGGAAATCCCGCCGGAATCCCCGTCATACAAAGACGGCAGCCGCCTTGCTCGTTCGCTCCGCCAGTTCGAGGAGATAGCCCCGGAATTGGTTCCGGCGGAGTCCCTGATGCGCGAATTTCTGGGGAATGGCTAAAAAAATCCACTCCATTCCCATGCGATAAGTAACGTTTTTTCACAAAACGAAAGCAAAACTTATTTTTTCTCTTGCTTTTTCTGTCCGGATGGTTTATAATACTTTAGGTTTGGCAGGTTGGCCTGCCGTTTGTTTACGTCTGCAGGAGGTATGATTTGAAGAAAACCAAATCGGCATCCCAAAGCATGATGAACGGGGCGTTGGTGCTCACGGTATCAATGGTTCTCGTAAAAGTGATTGGCATGCTTTATAAAATGCCCCTGGCGAATGTCTACTTTATGGAGGGCAAGGGCTATTTCAGCGACGCGTATAACCTTTATTCGCCAATCTATGCCATCGCCATCACCGGCCTGCCCATTGCCATTGCGCGCATGGTTTCGGAACGCATGGTGCTCAAGCATTACAACGACGTGCGGCAAATCCGCAAGGTGGCAAGCCGCATCTTCCTGCTGGTTGGGACTGTCGGATTTGCGGTGCTGGTGCTTGCTGCATATCCCTACGCCATGCGGTACGGCGGAGGAGTCAATTCCCTGCCCGCCATTTTTGCCATAGCGCCTTCGCTGTTTTTTTGCTGCTTGATGAGCATCTACCGCGGCTACTACGAAGGCCTGCGCAATATGTATCCCACGGCAATCTCACAGGTGATTGAAGCTCTGTGCAAGCTGCTTCTCGGCCTGGTGCTCGCCATGCTTGTGATGAACCTGGGCAATGCCGAGTTCGCCGCCAGCGGCACAGTGTTTGGCCGGGTGATGGCATCCGAAGCGGAAGCGGCGGATGTGCTCGTTTCCTGGTCGGCGGCGGCCTCTATCCTGGGGATTACGGTTGGCACCCTGTTTGGATCCATTTATCTCATTGCCCGGCATATGATCAAAGGCGACGGCATTACAAAAGCGAATTTGCTGGAATCCCCGGCAGCTGCTTCCAATAAAGAACTGCGCAAAGAACTGATTAAGATCGCCATCCCCATCGTGCTCAGTTCTGTCGTGCTGAATGTCACAAACCTGATTGATAACGCCAATGTGAAGCGGCTGCTGAAGGTCATGGTAGCAAAATTCCCGGATGTGATTCAAAGTATCTACGGCACGGCATTTGCAAATGGCAATATTGTTTCCGACGCCCGTCGCGCGAATTATATCTGGGGGCTCTATAACACCACTTTGGATTTCCGCACGCTGATACCGACCATCGTCACGGCTCTGGGCGTGAGCGCCCTGCCCGCCATTTCTGCCGCTTGGGCAAAGCGCGAAAAGCAGGACGTCCAGCGCATCATCAACACCATCCTCCGCGTTTCCATGATGATTGCCCTGCCCGCCGGTTTTGGCATGGCGGTGCTTTCCAAAGAAATCATGGTTCTTTTCTATGAATCCAGCAACGCTGGCATGGCGGAGCACGCCAGCAAAATCCTGTTTTTGTTCGGCCTGTTCACCTGGCTCATGGCGGTTTCCGCGCCTATCGTCAGCATGCTGCAGGGCATCGGCCGAGCGGACGTCCCCGTCAAAACGCTCGTCATCGGCACGGCGGCAAAGCTCGGCGTGAACTACCTGCTGGTGAGCAACCCCCGCGTCAACGTCAACGGCGCCGCCATCGGCACGGTGATTTTCTTCTTCATCGTGGTCGCAGGCAACCTTTATATGCTGCTGCATGAATCCAAAACAAAGCTCAAGCTCACCTCCGTGCTCTGGAAGCCGCTGTTTTGCTCCGCGCTTTGCGCCGCGACCGCGTGGCTCTTCAGCAGCCTGACCCAGCGTTTTGCGCCCCGTTTGCTGCCTTCGCTCTTTGACGGCAACGAAAGAATGCTCATGCTCGCGGCCGTCGGCCTCGCAATTGCCGGTGCAGTGCTGGTATATGCCGTCACAATGCTACTTACCCGGGCTGTGACAGCCGATGATTTGGAGTTTTTGCCAAAAGGTAAAAAAATCGGAAAAATGCTTGCAAAACACGGGCTTTTAGGGTAAAATATATAATTGAGGGCAAATGCCACATGACCGATGCACCCGATGTTCAGGAGCTTATCACGAAAGAGCGGTTTGCGCTGGAGGATCTGCAGCGCATCATTGCGGTTCTGCGCGCTCCCGGCGGATGCCCATGGGACGCGGCGCAAACCCACGCTTCCATCAAAAAGAACTTCATTGAAGAAACCTACGAGGCCATTGAAGCCATCAACAAAGAAGACGACACCCTGCTGTGCGAGGAGCTCGGCGACGTGCTGCTGCAAATCGCGCTGCATGTGGAAATGGCGCAAGAGCGCGGCGCGTTCGGCTGGGAGCAGGTGACAGGCGGCATTTGCCGCAAGCTGATTGAACGCCACCCGCATGTGTTTGGAGAGCTGCATGCCGATGACGCGGAGCAGGCACTGAGCAACTGGGACGCAGTCAAGCGGAAGAGCAAAGGGCAAACCAGCACCGGACAAGCCATGGAAAGTGTTCCGCGGGAGCTGCCCGCCCTGATGCGCGCAACCGCGCTGCAAAAAAAAGCAGCCAAGCTCGAACAGCCGCCCGGCTGCAGCGGTATCAACGAAGCAATGGGTGAATTGCTGTTCAGCGCCGTGCAGCTGGCAAGGCTTTTGCCGGACTGCGACGCGGAAGAAGCCCTGACCGCCGCCTCTGACGAATTTCTCGCAAAAGTGAAGTCCATGGAATCATGACACAGGCTAATAATCATGGAAACGGTTCCGTTTTGGAATCCTCTGTCCATTTGATTATATATCACCGAAAAAACAAAGCAAAAAAGGAGAGTTAGAACACATGAACAAGCAAGATTTCATCAGCAAGCTCGCGGAGCAAGAGGGCATTGAGAAGAA
>JGI994J12354_10003536_pt1 | contig 14510 bp, 14 predicted proteins | sample IntmicLarv3ML3BL_FD_12354 | JGI IMG/M metagenome (IMG submission 12354)
CCCCCCCCTTTTTTTTTCTCCAGAAATCGCAAAAAAAGTGACAACTTTTTTTCTGATAATATCTTGTAAAATCATTTAGTTATAGAAATTTTTTCAAACAAAATTTCAAGAAAAATTCTCTTTTATTGAAGCCTCATTGACTTCAACAAACGATCTCAGTAGAGAATATGATAATTGCTAATTATACTTTCTGGCCAATAGATACGGCCTCCTGCCAACGAGAACGGCGCTTGTTGCAGAAAATTTCGACCGATATCGCCTTTGTGCAGGTCAATTAGCCGTTCGGTACATCGCCGAAAAACGATGATTCGCTTAACTGTATTAGCTGTTGCAACGGATTGTTTTTCATTATTATCGAATTGGAAGGAGAAATTCCATGCGTGAAAGTTGGAGCAAAAAAGTTAGGGGCATTGATCCTTCCACGATTCAAGGCCTTCTGAATGACTGCAGGAAAATGCTGGATGAATGCTGTGGTAAATCGACTGGCAAGGTTGCCGCGCTGAATAAAATAGTTAAACATTTGGAGATAATAGAAAGGCATCTTCTTCAAGAACAGCCGACCGAAGAAGAAATTGAGCGATTTTTTTCAGTACCTCTTCAGATTTGGGGTGAGATTCCATTAGAATTCAGAAAAGCGGGTATCGACCCTTCCTTCGCGGAATCCTTTTGCAGGAGTATACTTCTGGGTTTCAAACATGGGTGGTCACAACCAGCAACTTGGCGGCAGGTCAAATGCGCGATTAGATTGCTGGATAAATTCGAGTCAATAAAAAACTCTACACAGCGCAGGCCCTCCTTTTTTAGGAGGCTATGCAGGAGGCCTCCTTATGAGAAAAATGAAAATCCCTTGCGTAGGCGAATTTCCTGGAAAAAAACGAGATGCAGGGACAAGGGGCCTCACCATGAAAGGCTCTCTTAGAACGCAACTTACCGGCATCATCAAGGCCAGCTGCCGGTTTGGGCAAAGCCGTCACCAGGCCAAGAAGGAACATGGAGGCAAAAGTCCGTTCATTCATTCTGTCGGGTCTTTCGGTAAAGTTATTTACCGTCTGTGGCCATTACTTGAGGGGATGCAAAGAAATGGTGTGGGCGATATTGAGGAATTAAATAGTACTATTCTGTCGCACTACCTCGCGGAACAGTTCTTATATCATAAAGAGAAGAGTAACGCCCGTCATACCTTTCAGGCAGAGCTCAGTGCCTTGGCAAAGCTCGAAACATGCCTGAACGCTTTTTCTGGCATACACCGCTCCAATCCTGCAAACTATGATTTCTCCGTTCCGCTTGAAATATACAGGAAATTGGCTCGAACAATAGAAAAGAATGAGCGCACTGTCAGCCGGGCCTTGCCCAGACCCTTGGAACTTCTTGCCTGTCTGGACAGCCCCCGGCACACCCTGATGGCCGAATTTCAGTTGCACACCGGGTGCCGCACCGAAGGCATTGGCGCACCGCAACGAGCCTACCCTGGCAGCGCTCATCTGCGGCCAGACAATTTCAAGCAACCAGAGGGCGGGGAGATTCTCACCCCTGTGCCTGACCCCATTACGCGGCAACCCGTTCACTGCTTCTGGACTGTGGAGAAGGGGGGCAGGCTCGGCTGGAAACACTGCCCAGTGCCGTTGGCAGAACGGTTTTTCCAGTATTGCGAAGCCCACCCCGAAGGATTGACTGACAAGTACGCCGTCTACCTAAAGGCACTGAACAGGGCCATGAAGCTGACCGGGCAAGCTCCAGGGGCAGGGGAACCCATTCGCTCCGTTTTAATTTCGCCCAAACGCGCTACCTGAACTGCGTACATTCCGGTATGGGAGACGAAGAAGCCAAGCTCTTCGTAAGTCGCGAAATGAGTCATTCACGACCTTGTATTACAGGGGGGTATTTGGGATGAACCCTCCTTTTTCGCCATCACAGAAGCAGATTCGGGACGTTTTCCTGTGGTTTGCCAATCAGGATTTCACAACCCAGAAAAACATCTTCCGGCAAAAGCAGTTGCTCTTCAGGCACAGCAAGGAAGAGCGAGGGCAAGATCTGGCCTTGCTGGATTTTCAGTGCTTCTGTCAGGCCATAGCCGATGCTGGCTGGAAAGACGAACAGGACTATTCCAAAGGCAAGGCCATTGCGGAAGATGCTGCCCGGCAAATGGCTGTGCGGCGCAGGCGCAGGGCCAACAACAGCCAGGCTCATCGGGTGAGGGTTCGGCTCTGGCTGAACAAAAATTGGGGGAAAGTGCTTGAATTTCGCCGGGCCGACCTTGGCTGGCGGCGGGTTTCCCAGTTGATCAAGGCCGAGCACGGCATAACCATCAGCCATACAACCCTGCTTCGCTATGATACGAGATTTTCTCGGCAAGTGTGATGTTCGGGATGCCGGAAGACGGGAGAAGCTTTTTTCCGCGTCCTACCCCGGCATGGATATCAACATCACCATCGGCCACGACATCCTGCGGTATAACGGCACCCACCTGCGCAAGGGGTTTACTCTGGACAGCCGCTACGTGCTCTTCTCCATCGGGCCGATTGACGATTCAGGCCGCTTCCCCCTGCTCAGTGCCGTGTCCGCGCTCACAAAAATGTACGAACAGAACCGCTTTGTTGAGGGGCAGAAAAGAATCGCCCTGAACTGCACCCTTGAAGATGGTTCTTCCGCCTTTGTGTACTGTGAAAAGAAGTTCATCAAGGGCCAATACCCCGGAATGCTTCTTGGCGTTGAATACAATAACGAGGATTGCGGCGCGGTGCTGTCGCAGATCAAGGTGTTCGAGATGCAGGATGCCCTGAACAAGGCCAAAAACTGGCTTGCCCCGGAAGCAAGGGTGCTTGAATTGCAGTATATGTGATGTTTTCATGCGAGAGGACGGCCATGGTTTTTGGAGCCATTCCGGTTGACCGGAGTGTAAGGAAATAGAAATCTCTTCGTGCTGCTTAAAAACAGCCAGTGAAACCTGTTTCGCAGGCCGTTTACTGTTGGCCTCTGCCGCATTTGCTCCGACACCGTTTGTTTTACGGTTGATTTGCCATTATCTGAATTTCATACTATTAGGTTTGGACTATCCAGAAAGGTAAGGTTTTCTATTGATACCAAAAGACACCACAAGCTTCACCGTGTGGGCCGTTATAACGTCCCGAACCGGAGGATGGTAACCGTGTGCCAGTTAAATTGAAAGGAAATGCGCCGATACGATGAGCAAACAATCCTCCTGTGAGCCGATGGTAACCTCGCTTCGCAGGAAGCATTTTTCTGGCAGACACACACCGACATCCGGCTCTGCAGCTTTGGCTTTCGACTTGCCCTCTCTCTAAGTAACTGGCAAGAAAATGGAACAGACCCGGCGTGAAAGTACACAGAATGGCGCGAACCACCTGAAACAAACGGCTTTTTCCACGGCTGTTTTATTATTCCTTCGACAAATAGCTTCAGGCGAGAAAAGGTACAATCTGGCGGTGGGCACGATTATGCAATGGTCATTAGTTGCACCAGAAGAGTTGAAACTTCGTCCGCATATGAGAAGAATGTCAATTTTTCTAGTTTGTTGCTTGCTTCTTCTCATTAGTGACGCACGAGGAGCCGAGCCTGCTTATGAAGTCGGCTTTTCTCCTAACGGTAAATCTCTCCATATTATTTTGGATAATATTTCGGAGGCAAGGGTTTCCATTTTGGTAGCCGCATATTCATTTACAAACAACCCCATCTCCAAGGCGTTGTTGGCAGCGCATAGGCGTGGCGTAGTTGTAGCTGTGTTGGTTGACCAGGAAGCGAACTCCGAAAAGTGCACTGCTGTGAATTTTTTAGCGAACAACAAGATTCCTGTCCGCCTGAATGGGCAGTATGCAATCATGCATCACAAGTTCATGGTCATCGACGGGACAACGGTACAGCACGGCAGCTTCAACTATTCGGCTGCCGCCGTGAACAAAAACGCAGAAAATGTCTTGGTGCTGAAAGGTGTTCCCGGCATCGCCGCAAAATACACGGAGGAATGGAAAAGGCTCTGGGAAGAAGGTGTTGACGTGAGGCCGAATTATTAAGCTGAGAGAGGAGATTGCCCTGCGCCGCGCAAGGAGAGCGGCGATATTGAGGCGTTTCTTTTGCTAAAACAATGAGTTGAGCGAGAATCTAAAATTTGCTGACCGTTTTATTTTACCAAACTAGTTGCCAGGAGGTAGTTTATGCGGAAATTGCTTTTTTTCTCTCTTGTTTTAATAGGATTGGCCGGATGCGCTCATAATTTAGTAAAAGGGTACATTCCCCCACAACAGTCTGGAGATACTATTTCACATACAATTGATGCACCTGTTGATAAAGTGTGGACAGCAGCAATTGAAGCTCTCGGAACACAGTATTTTGAAATTACGCATGTTGAAAAAGATTCTGGATTACTCACATTCTCCTACAACAGCAATGCAGACCCCTCTGAATTTGTTGATTGTGGAACTGCAACAATTACTGAAACTGACCCATACGGCAGGACTAGAGACTACAGTTATAAACCAGAGGCTCAATTCGTAAATATTAGCTATAGGGTTTATAGTAGCCATATGTCCTATAAAGACGTAACATATAAGCATGATTCAAAAGTTTCACTAAAAACAAATCTTGTTTTTAAAGCGTCTGGTCCCTCTCAAACTATTGTGTCTATAGCATCGCAGTACACCCTAGCAGTTCAAACAAACCGCAGAATTCGAGTCGACGCAAAAACTTTTCAGGATGCCCCACCGGATATAATACATTTTTCCACAAATGAAACAGGGAGAATTGGAGGAAACATGCAGTGCGTTTCCAGACGAACTTTTGAGAATAACTTGGTTGAACAGATAAAAGGAAAAATATAATAATTTTGACAATGTGCACCAGCAGTACAAAATAAACAACGTGAAGAAAGTGCTGCAAAGCAATAAAGTCAGCTCTAATGGAGAACCACATGGCAAACAGGCTTATGGAGTACACAGGGAAAACAATCATCCTTTTAGCTGTTTTGCTGGTTGGTATATACCACATTGAAATCAAAGAGATGATTGCCACATCGGCAACAGGAAAAATCGCACCTGCTTCTGTTTCTGCGAGTGATATTCCTGATCCCCCAAAGAACAAGGATGATATATTGTTATTTTTTGGGCCTGTCCCGGCAAGTCTGCCAGTCACAGAGCCAGCAGGCTTCCATTGTGGTATGAAACTATATTTTGGTGAGGCATCATTCGCTCCCTTGCCCCAGGCAATAGATCAAATACAGGAAGGCTGCTTGAGCGATGGCGTTGATGGCATCGCCAACCTTACATTCACCAGTATTACCGCTGAAGCTCAAGGCTCCAAATGGAATCATTCCGTGCTGCTACTTTGCGGAGACAAGTTTGTGTTCAAGCGCAATTGATTGTTTGACGCAAAAAAGCCCCTGGCCTCAAGGTTAAACTTGTTGCCAGGGGCTTTTTTGTGGACGCAAGGCTAATTCCCTGAAAAAGTTCCTTTCATGGAGCGTTTTTTCGGAGGGGCAGGCGGTGAGGGTACTTCTTCTGGTGTTGGTGCCTCGGCAGGGGTTTGTACTGTAGTTTCTGGTTGTGCCGTATCTGCTGGTTTGTCTTCTGCTGTGGATGCAGTGAAGGGCGTATCTGGTTCACTGATTTGCATCCACATTAACGCAGCATCTTTTTGTGCCTCTGTTTGTTGGGCAAGAGACAACAACGCCTGTAACCGAGCTTCTTCTTTTTCAATGCTTTTGTACAAAGAAGAATCCTGATCTGCTGCAACCTTGGCAACGAGCGTATATGTATATGCTTGTGTATAACTTTTTATTACTCCTCTTCCGCCCGAAAACATATAGCTCAGGTTAGACAATGCATACGGCTCCCCTTGCGCCGCAGCCTTTTGATACCACTCAACGGCTTTTTTGTCATCCTTGGAAGTGCCTTGCCCAGAATCATAAGCATACCCCAGTTTAGTTTGGGCAAAAGCATTCCCCTGCTCTGCTGCTTTTGAGTACCACTCAAAGGCTTTCTTGTGATCTTGTTCAACGCCTTGCCCTATTTCGAAACGATACCCAAGGCTATTTTGGGCATCTGCATTCCCCTGCTCTGCTGCTTTTGAATACCACTCAACCGCTTTCTCATAGCTTTGAGCTACTCCTTTCCCGAACTCATACATATCCGCTAGATTGACTTGAGCCCTAGCATGCCCCTGTTCAGCTGCTTTTGAGTACCATTCAACCGCTTTCTCATGGCTTTGCTCAACGCCTTTCCCGAATTCATAACAAATCCCAAGATTGAGTTGGGCTCTAGCATTCCCCTGCTCTGCTGCTTTTGTATACCATTCAACCGCTTTCTCGTAGCTCTGAGCTACTCCTTTCCCGAAGCCATACATATCCGCAAGATTACATTGGCCCGCTGCATTCCCCCGTTCGGCAGCTTTTGAATACCATTCAACCGCTTTCTCGTGGCTTCGCTCAACGCCTTTCCCGAATTCATAACAAAGCCCAAGACTATTTTGGGCTCTAGCATTCCCCTGCTCCGCTGCTTTTGAATACCATTCAATAGCTTTCTCGTAGCTTTGAGCTACTCCTTTCCCAAACTCATACATATCCGCAAGATTAAATTGGCCCTCTGCATCCCCCTGCTCTGCTGCTTTTGAGTACCATTCAAACGCTTTCTCGTAGCTTTGAGCTACTCCTTTCCCGAACTCATACATATCCGCTAGATTGACTTGAGCCCTAACATGCCCCTGTTCGGCTGCTTTTGAATACCAATCAACCGCTTTCTCGTGGCTTCGCTCAACGCCTAGACCGTACTCATAGCAAATCCCAAGACCGAGTTGGGCGATAGCATTCCCCTGCTCTGCTGCTTTTTGATACCACTCAACTGCTTTATTGTGATTTTGTTCAACGCCTTGTCCAGAAGTATACGCATATGCCAGACTATTTTGGGCTCTAGCATTCCCCTGCTCTGCGGCTTTTGAGTACCACTCAAAGGCTTTCTCGTAGTTTTGCTCTACGCCTTGTCCCTTGCTGTACATAACTCCAAGACCAACCTGGGCATCTGCATTCCCCTGCTCTGCGGCTTTTGAGTACCACTCAACGGCCTTTTCATTGTTTTGCTCAACGCTTTCCCCCTGTTCATACAAAACTCCAAGAGCAACTTGGGCTCTAGCATTCCCCTGCTCTGCTGCTTTGGAAAACCACTCGAAGGCTTTTGTGTAATCCTTTTCAACTCCTTCCCCAAAATAGTATCGCACGCCCTCTTCGTACTGCTGCTGTGGTGAGATAGGGTTGGCCCTCCCCATGCACAACGCTTCCTGCTGGATTGCAATGAAGAAGACAAGAACCAAAAACCAAAGAATTTTCGCGGGCTGCTCCATTGTGGGTCTCCTCAGAGGGTAGTGTGTTGCGGCCGTGATAGGGTAAAAATTTCCAAACACACTGTTCCAGCAAGCTCAAAACAACAATGCCTTCTATTCAATACGGAGATAATTATTTGCTACAAAACACTGGAGATGGTCAACAGGATTGAACTTTTTGTCAGTTTATTGAGTGCAGTATACGTCAACACCTCTGCCCTTGGGCAAGTTCCCCGGATTTATTGTCGATCAGTTTATTGCCCCTGCAAGAAGGATACTCCCCGCAGGGGCGAGCCAGTTTAGGTACTACAGCATTTTCGTGATTTCCTGCGAAAGCTGTTGGTTAACCTCGGTAGCGCAATCTTCCCAATTAAGGTTGGTTTTTTGAGCACGAATACTCAAAATTGTTTCCTTGTGGATATAGGGTTGCTTGGAACCCTTCGGCATTTTTTCAATCATGGTCACATGGGCGTTGATCTTCAACGTATCAAGAGACACCCAATTGTTCACGAACAAATTTGAAATCCCTCTCCCCAACATGGCTTCAGGGGTGTAAAGCTTGATATTGACTTCCCCTGCTTTTTGTAAATCCGTGGAGTTGACGCTTGTTTTGCCAGCATCAGACAAGGCAACAGCAAATACAAGGTCGGCAGCTCCCGGAGAATCAACCATCGTCATTCCTTTCCCTTGTAGCCTGTTTTCAATCGCCTCCTTCAACCCGGTGATGCCCTGCGGAGCTTCAACGGCTATATATGCCGTTTTTGGTGACGTTTCCAATGTCAGGTTATCCCTGGTGTAGGTATACGTCTGGAGCTTACCGTACTGTTGTTGTGCTTTTATGGAGGCACAACCAAAACCAAAAAGACAAAAAATCAAAACCGGAATCAGGCAAAACAATCTGTTCATAGAGAAATCCTCCATTCGGTTTTTTTCTTCGCCAAGTATACCAAAAAAACCTGCTTCCAAAAACAAAAAAATCCTTCCGGCAGAAGAAAATATACAAAGCAGGAAAAAAAGAAGGGCAAATTCGGACGCCAAGCCATGCAGTCTCGCCCTGTTGTTCCTTTTGAAGTTTTTGGACAAAGGCAAAGTGGGCTTACTTTTGACAGTCCTCAATAAGCTCTCTGTAAAGGATTCTATCCAAACGGATTTATGCAATTGAACTTTGCATCAAAGGATTTCTCTGAACATGTCGAGGAAATTACAAGACAAATACCTGTAAAAATTACAGAAAAATCCGTAGAAGCGGCTAAGAGAGCAATGGAGAACTTTAGTTTTCAGGTCGGTGTATCTTTCATAAAATGATTTTGTGGTAAATATAGTAATATCAATGTTTGTAAATATCTCCCTGTTGTGATATACTATTTATCAGGTTGATCAAAATTATAATCACACAATTTATCAAGGGAGAGAGTTGGTATGAGAAAGATTTATCCTATCATTTGCCTGTTGGTGGTTGCTCTCTGTTTCTCTGCATGTGGTGGTGGAGCTAAGGCATGGAAGCAAAAACACGCTGAATTGGCCGCTGTGTCAACCTCTTATGGGATCAGATCGCATGATCGCAATATTTTGATTGAAGCTTATTCCAAGACAGTTTTGACCTTTAACGGGGTGCAACTGTCCCCTTCTCATGCTCTGATTACCGAATTACATAAAAGGCTTTCGGCTCAGTCTGGGAACTTTGATGTCCCAGAGCGGTTAAATTCGAATATATACGAGAGAGATAAATCCGAAAAAGGGGCTATGTTCTCGTATATGATCGAAATTTTGTACAATGATTTCGACAACAAATTGTATGTATCTGTATTGCCAATGCCTATTGACGCCAAGGTGATGCTTAAAAATATGCAGGACAATAAGTATCCAAAAAGGTCCGTTTTAATGACTACTTGTGAAGGTATGAACGAAACACAATGCTCACAGGCGATTGCGTCTGAGGCATTGGACATTGCCATGCCTGACTATGAACGGAACAAGGCTCTTTTTGCGAAATAGTCTTGTTCGCTTACAGGAGGGGGAAAAGGTTTGAGCAAGATTTATGCAGTCATTTGCCTGTTGATTGTCTATACTGAATCCATGAAATGCTCGTATGCGCATCAAGCACGATTCTCGCGGGGAACGCAGGCCGCGACACGCTGAAAGGCAGCGTACCCGCTTTGAGGGCAGAATCATATTCAGCGGGATAAGGGCGGGATAAAACCTCAAAGAAACGAAAAAGGCCTTACGATTTTTATCGTAAGGCCTTGTTTTTTCTGGTTGCGGGGACAGGATTTGAACCTGTGGCCTTCGGGTTATGAGCCTTGGACATGAAATTGCAATAATTAATAAATGCAATAAATCCATTGAACTATGGGCATATGCTTCACTGTATATGCCCTTTTCTTTGACCAGAAACCAAGCTTTTTTCACTGACAGGTAGGAATAGGGTAGGAAAGATACAGTAAATTATCACATTATTTTATGTGGTTATGCTGTGTGAAGTTTTGGAGACCTATATGGCCACGAAGTATATACGAGTCAGTCAAAGTAAGTGGGAAGGTGTTTATTATTATGAAAGTACAACCAAGACATATAAGGGAAAGCCTGATGTCTGCTATGTGGTAAATTTTAGAATCACTAACCGTAAAGTATGGGAAAAGGTCGGCTGGAAGAGTAACGGTATTACTCCACAGTCTGCTCAACAGTATCGGGCTAAACGTATTCAGGAGATTCAACTGGGAACTCCAATACTGACTGCTTTTGAACGTAAGGCCGAAGCACTTAAACGTAACCGTACCATTGGTGAGATAGCAACCATCTACTTTGAAACCAAGGGGAGCAGTCTGAAAGGATTCAAGGCAGACATAAACCGATACGAGAAGCATATCGTTCCATTCTTCCAGAATCTCCGAGTACCCAATCTTACCCCTTTCGACATGGAAGCACTTAAAAGAAGCATGTCAGGCAAGGCAGATGCTACCATCTGGAACTCTCTGGAACTGGTTCGTAGAATCATCAACTTTGGCTTCAAGACCAATCTATGCCCTCCTCTTTCCTTCACGATAGAGATGCCCAGACGTGACAATGAGAGAGTCGAATACCTTAATCCTCAAGAAACCGAGATGTTCCTGCATGTACTGGCTACTCACAGCAATCAGGAAGCAGCAAGGATGCTCAAGCTGGCCTACTTCACAGCCATGAGGAGAGGTGAAATATTCAAGCTGGAAGACAAGGACTTGGATTTTCACTTTAATCTAATCCGTATCCGTGACCCAAAGGGCAAGAAAACTGTATCTATCCCCATGAATTCCATTGCCAAGGAAATCATTGAAGCCCAACGACAGCACAGGAACAGAAGGTTTCCTTCCAGTCCGTACCTGTTTCCGGGTAAATGTGGAGAACAACGGGTAGATTGCAGTGCCGTGGACAAGATAAAGGCCGAAGTACAGTTACCAAAAGAGTTCCGTATCTTTCATGGACTTCGTCACCACTATGCTGTCACCCTTGCCAATTCAGGCCAGTTCACCATAGACATGATAGGAGACCTGCTCACTCATAAAAGTACGGCAATGACAAAAAGGTATGGGCAATACCTGCCTCAAACTCTTCAAGCAGCAGGAGCAATGGCTGTTACCCTACTGAATGGGGTAACTCGATAGCTGGAGGAGATTTTTCTGCTCTACAAAGAAGTACAAATAAGGCTATTTTTTTGACGAAAAAATGTGGAGGTATACCTGAGGTCATCTTTTCAATAATCGTCGATTCTAATCCATTCTACACCACTGTGTATTAGTTCTAAACAGGCATTCTTGCCTGTTGTGAATATCCCTCCGAATAGGTTCAGGACGAGAGACAAAAAACCTTTGCCTGAACTTATCCGGAGTTCTTTTTTGAGTAAGCAAAAAATGGAAGCTGAACCTGAAAAGCCATATGATTCTTACTTGAAGAAGTTATTGCCCTTTAATATGCTTGAATAACTTGTCTACATTAACTTCAATGGCATCTGCCAACTTCTCAATGGTCAACAGCTTACAGGTGGCAATCCTTTCATCCTTTGCTCTTGCTACAGTATCAGGAGCAACACAAGAACGAAAGTGAAGTTCCTCATAATTCATCTTCTTTTCCTTCATCACTTCACAAAGCGTACTGATTATAGGCATACAGTCCATCCTTTCACTTGGATGTAGCCTAGAAAAACTTGACACTCACTTGGCTATAGCCTAGTGAGTGTCAGTGAAGGAATCACCATGCCCCTTCACTGGATGCTACGTCACAACATACTAATAGGAGCAGTGCAATGTCATCAGGATTAGCAGGAATGGTTGGGTTGATGAAAGCAATTGGGATTTTTGCTATCATTTTTGCTGCTTTTGGAGCATTCAAGCTTCTAAGGAGAACTTCTTCTTATGTGTATGAGAAAAGTAAAGACAAAGCACATCAAGTCATTTCAAAAAACACGATAGACAATCAATATTATGCTATTGCCGAACAAGAAGTAATTTCAGGAAACCTTGATACTGGCCTGTGGGCAAAGGCTTTGGTGTGTGTAGAAGGTAAAGAAGAGCTTAGAAAAGTTGAATATATGAAGCTTAGGGCTACGCAATTGCAAAAAATTGCAGCAGAACAACTGGAAATAGAGAAACGAGAACAGGAAGCCATCATAGAAGAATTGAAGAATAAGCATAGAATTGAAGAACAAGCTGAACAAGCGGAACAAGCGGAACAAGCCAGAAAAGAAGAATTAGAAGAGTGGAATTCCAAAATCAAAAAATATCAAAAATAATGAAAATAGGAACTTATTGTGTAGTGATGAGGATGGTATGAAATAGAGTCGCTGGTCTTGTGCCTCTTCATGCCTCCAACAGCAGACTTATACAATGAATTCTATCTTTTAACTAAAACAGACGGCACATACTAAAACTCGTCATATTCTGACAGGCACAGAGACCCTTTAATAATTAAGCAACACAAAAGTTACCCCCCTATATCTTGCACATAATTATCTTTATATTTTATAACTTAAATACATAAGGTAAAAAAGGTAATCATGAAACTTAAATTCTGCTAAAGAGTAACAGCTTTTTTTTTACTTGTCCTCTATATGTAGCAGCCAACTGATACAAAACATGCTCCTACTGCACTGGTGCAGATAAGTGGGCATCATAAGAGAAGGCAGACTCAGGGTTGAATCTCTTTCCCGTGAAAAGTTCTAGCCAATAAGTTCTGTATGGGGTGAATGAAAGTCAGCAGTGAAAAGCCAGTCTAGAGCAGTCGAGGTTAATAGCACAGAGCATGGTAAACGGATTTTTAAGCCTCGAAAATCTCCCAGACGATGTTTACCTCACAGAAAAAAGAATCGTCGATTCTAAGCCCATATACATAAACAAATTCTATTACAGCTTGAGTGCATGAACTGAATCAGCTAAAATAACAAAGCTATTCCTTCTCTATGGTTATGGAGTAGCCTGTCTGGTCGAATATTTCCTGTTCTACTATCTTCACGTCAATATCCATCTTGGAATAGACAGCATCATGAACTTCCAAACCATCTTCAAGAACAAGAAGCATAGCCTGCCGAATATCTCTCTCATAATGTGTCCATACAAAGAAAAAGATACTGGAGGCATTGAGTCTCTCTCTGCTGCTTTCTGCCTGTTCGGTATCAGACCAATCCCAGTCATTGGGCATCTCTCTGGATGATTGTTCAATTGCTCTAATCAATACCTTTGGTTCGTTTTCATGAACATGCTTGAGGACTGCTCTACGAAGTCTGTTCGATTCTTCCTGAAAAACTTTATAAAGTGGATGCTTCTCTTTGTCTTCCATTGACCCGTTAGCATAAGCAGTTAATGTTGCTTTAACTTCATCAATATCGACATTCAAGGCCTGTGCTATCTGTACTCTGATACTCTTCTTGTATACTTTGTCATGGGCATAACGCCATAACATAGGGTATTCTTCTTTTGTCGCCTTCACCAATTGCAAGCATATAGACTGCATGGCTGCACTCATATCATAGCCAATATAGCCCAATGCCCTTCTCTCATGAGACTTTAAAAAACAAAATATATTGTAGTCTCTCCCATAATATTCAGGATTCTTCTTGGACTCATGTCTTACTGGAATATGAATTTCTCCATTTTCTACCTTAACCATTCTTATCAGGAGGCTAAATACAGACTGGGCGTCAAGTGTCTTTAGGGTATCTTTGTGTACTTTTACTATAGTATATATATTATAATAATATATAGTTAAGTAGCTTTTCTTGACATTGTTTTTTGTATCATCTGACGACGACATATGAGAGGAAGGGAATAAAGAAATAAATAGAGCTGGATTCAAGAATAACCTATCAAGAAATGTATTGTTAGTCTTCTCAATGAAATATTTAAGAGTTGTATTAGCTGACCATGACTTTGCACTAAAACCAACCTTGTATCCTCCAGAAGAGGAAAATAATTTGCTTACATCTATCTCTTGTCTAAGATATTTAGCAGACTGATTCTCTGAATGTACAGGTGTACCTTCTTCATTCTTACGCTTACTGACAGTCCTGTAAAGTCTTGTTAAATGACTTCCTATAGTCCATGCAGATTTTATTGTACCTATTCTATCAAGGATGTCTGTTTCAACTTTCAGATAAGAACCGAGTATTGCTCCATAGACATGCTCCAGAGTAGGCTTCTCTGCCTTCAATGTCTCTTGAATACCAAGCTCAATACTTCTTTCAAGAAGAGATTGTTTATCTTCCTCTGGAGTAAGGCTTTCCTTAGACCAGAAGTCTGCAATCATATCTCGTTTATTATGAACAGTTCCCTTTGAGATACAAGCAACCATTGCTATCTCTGCATGGTTACAGTCAAGGTTTACCAGCTTGAAGCCTTGTACAATCTTCCTTAGATGCTCATCTTTAGGCTTGAGAGGGGGAGAGGTTGTTTCATTCTGTGAGTTCATTCCCACCAACCTTAGGAGGTCATATAGTGACGTAATTTAGATAAGATATTCACCAATAGTGGTTAGGGATATACCTGTCAAGCAAGGTAGGAATAGGGTAGGAAAAAAGAAAAGGTACCTATGAACCATCTTCATAAGTACCTGTATTTCTTTGGTTGCGGGGACAGGATTTGAACCTGTGGCCTTCGGGTTATGAGCCCGACGAGCTACCAAACTGCTCCACCCCGCGTCATGGGTTGGTTTTGTGCCACAAGGTG
>JGI994J12354_10003537_pt1 | contig 14503 bp, 4 predicted proteins | sample IntmicLarv3ML3BL_FD_12354 | JGI IMG/M metagenome (IMG submission 12354)
ACAAACTCTTGGTTGTGATACACATACTCATCCGCATCGGACCCGGGGTTCCCCATGACATCGTTCTCGTAGAACGTCAAAGCTCTGAGCCATGCTGCATACGCCGTCAGCGGAGCGTTCTCTCCTATCGGATAGACGAAGTTGGCAGCTCCCATATGATCCGTTCCGTCGTTACCTGCGGCCCATCCGTCGAAACTGTACAGGGAGAATGACCATGCTGCAGGGTTCGGAAGCTGGATCGCTCCTTTGAAATATCCTGTCTTGCTCGGTACCGTTCCCGATCCGTCGTTCATATCGAATGCTATGGTTATCTTCCATCTAACGTAAAGTTCCGGATCTGCTTCTGTAACCGTAAGTAAAGTGATCTTTCCGTTAGATGCGTCATCGTTCTCATCCCATCCGTCGAACGTGAAGTTGTTCCACATTCCTGTCAGGGTCGGAAGGGTAACCGTTTGGTTGAAGTATACGTCTGTTTCGGTGTATGTTGTTGTGTTCTTGTTGTCATACAGCGTGAGCGTTGTCTTCCACATGGCGTGGTAGTATAACGGCACTGAACCGTCCATATACACGGTTTGACCCGGACCGTACGTATTTCCTGAGATGTCTGCGGATGTGTTCCATCCTGCGAATGTGAATCCGGAGGGATTTCCGCTGATCGTCAGCAGAACATCCGCGTTGGCATACAATCTCACGGAAACGGTCTCGTACGATGCTGTGCCGTTGTTCCTGTAGAACGTCAGCGTAGCGTTCCATGTCGCATGTAACGTAACATTCTCGGACGGCATCGATATTGTCGCCGAAGCGATGCTATCGCCGTTCCATGTGTAGGACCAGCCGCCGAACGTGTACGGCGAGTACGTATAACCTGATGGTTTCAGCGTTACCGTCTCTCCCGCGATGTATTCTTCCGCGGCCATCTGCGTTCCGGATCCGCCGTTCCTGTCGTATGTGAGTGTGAACACTTTGTCGGCTTTGACAGAGATCACACCGTATCCGGTCAGGTTCGCTGAGAATACGCCGCTGCTTGCGGTGCATGATGAGTTCACCATGCTCTCAAGGTCGAGGTACTGCACTGCGGAGATCCTTGCGTTCTCAGTGAAGTTTATCTTAAAACTGAATGTCGGTGCATCGAACCTTCCCGGAGCAAGTGTCTCACCCGTGACCGGATCGGTCAGGGTGTAGTCCATCATCGTATCGGTCGTCTTGCCGGTCCAGGATATCCTGTATGTCATTACCGTTTCAATGGTTATGACCACATCGCCGGTTATCTTATCGGCCGTGATGCCGTTGGACTGCATCACGAATCCTTTGTCAGTGAGTATAAAACTCACAGCCGCCGAACCTCCGACGGTGTATGATATCGACATTATCCTGTATCCGCTGTTGTCCGTCAATATATTATCCGGGGTCACAGTGAACAGGAAATCTTTCCCGGAATCGATCTTGACGCCGTTGGGATATCCTTCCGGAGTGCTGAACGCGAATGTTCCGTCCGGGTTCGTCCATGTGATCTTATACACACGTATCGTTTCCACATAGATCGTCGTGTCTGCGATTATCGGTACCGTTTCGTATACGTTGCTGTCACCCAAATACGCTATCGGGCTGCCGTATTTCCCTTCGGTATCGCATAACACGAATGTATCGAAGACCATACCGTCAGGTCCGGTGAAGATGTAGTATATCGCTGATATCCTGTATCCCGGATCTGCGGACACCTTGAACGGGAACACGGCCTCATAGGTCCATGTATCCCCGTTGATGTGTGTTGTATCCATTGTGTAATCGCCTTCTATCCACTGAACGATGTTCGGTGTGGTCAGAACGGTGATCACTATGTTCCCTTTCACATCGGGTATCTCGAATACGTGGTCATACGGCAGTATCCCTGTCGTCACTCCCAGTTTGTACAGGACGCCTGAGGATCCGTCGGACGATGTCCAGCTTATGCTCTGTATCCCGAAATCCCCTATCTTCAGTATCTTGAACCTCAGCGTATCTCCGCTGTCGATCCTTCCTGTCACATCCATCGGATAGTTGAAAGGAATGCCGTAACTCGATGTTCCGTTCCATCCTTCCACGACCGCCAGTGCGAAGTTGCCGCCGGTGAACTCGATACCGAACACTTCCTGAAGGTTTATCGTTATGACCGCGTCACCGTCGTTGAACGGCAATGTGTACCTTCCCGCATTGTCATTGAGTTCCTGATCTGTGACGGTGTTCATTGTGTACGACACGGAACAGACACGGTTCACGTAACCGCTCGGGTCCTCGAATGCATCGGTGAACTCGAACCACAGTTCTGAACCTACGTCCATCCATGCCTCTTTGTCCGCATTAACGCCGGAGAGTGTTCCTGCGTTACCATACATGTCACGTATACCCGAGGGATCGGTGACCGAGGACGGTATGTCTATATCGGAGAACTCGAACGTGTCGTTGTTGTTGCCGTCCGTCCAGGTCACTTTGTGTATCTCTTTGGTCATGACCTTCAGCTTCACATAGCCGTGATACGGCTGTTCCGTATCCGGGTCGTATGATGACGATACGATGCCTAATGCATCAGGCGATACGGTCATCATACAGCTGAGGTTCAGATCATCTATCGATGACAACGACCATTCGGTCATCCTGTGGTATTTCCCTGCAAATTCTGATTCACCGCTTGAAGGGTCCACGCTCAGCGGAAGTGAGTTTCCGTTCTTCAGTACAGCACAAAGACCCAGATCATATGCGTTCGGCACTTTGATCTCTTTTGCTGTTCCCTTGTTGAACGTTGCTGTTCCCGTACCTTTATCCATTCTCACTTCCGTGATATGATCGTGTGTGAACACAGCCGCGAACTCCATGTCCCTGTCGCAGTATTCGAAGTAGAATTCATACTCAGAGCTTTCGCTCAATAGTTCCGTTCCCGTCAATGTTCCGCTCTGATCGTAGTTCCTTACGTACCATCCTTTGAAGAAAATCCCTTGGTTCTCCAACGCTGCTGCACTGAACACGAGCTTCTTTGTCAGGTGATCATAGAACACCGTCGTTCCGCCGTTCGTCAGGGTGTTCCCGTCAACGGTTATCGCTGCACCGAGCCCTGCGTTCAGGGAAGATCCGTCATCCATGCCCATGACCAGTGTCACTTCGAATCCTTTCGGTACGATCTGTACCGAACCGGTGACACCCGATACGGAATATTCACCCGGAGACATCGTGAACCGGTATCCCATATCGACCGATCCTGCTACCCCTTGCAATGTAACAGGAACGGAAGCATACGGTATACCGCTTACCACGTTACCGGATGCGTTCGTCCTTACGATCAGGAACTCGAACGTCTCTGTGGGAAGCATCCTCTTTCCCCAGAGGCTGTCAGGTGAACCGCCCTGGACGGCGATACCCATCGTTCCGTCGGAGTATACGGTGTATTGCGAACCGCCTATCGTCTTCGTTCCGATGTTCACGTAACCCGACGGTTTGCTGACGGTGTATGCGGAATCCTTAAGGAAAGGTGTTCCGCCATTCATGTTCGGATCGATATCCCATACCGACGATGACCATCCTGCATACGTGGACCACTGGCGCATTGCGCTCAGCGTCTTACCTCCGGTACCGCTGATCGTAACGTTACCGTTGTTCACCGATACCGTTGCGTAGCCCGTACCGTCATCCAGATAGTGTGAATTGGTCACCGAACTGTTCTGAAGTCTGCCTGCGATACCGCCTTTCAGCATTGTAACGGCAGATTCCTCGGATGCTGTTACTGAGGATATCGAATATGCATTCGAAATGTCAACAAGTACAGCACTTCCGATCATTCCTCCGGCGTAGATGTCAACAGGCCTGACAGGACTGTCGCCGACACGGTGGTATATGTCTATCTCGCCGATGTAGTACACATCACTGATGCTCATTGCCACATCTGTCGATCCTACTATACCGCCTGCGTGTATGAACACCGCATTCACATTGCCGCTGCTGACGTATGTGTCGTACGGCACTGAGATGTCGCATGTGCTGTAACACTGCGATATCACGATAGGATTACCGGTGGGGGCGCTTCCGGACCTTTCTGCGGATCCCAGTATTCCGCCGGCCTTTATCGTCACGCCGCCTTCTACGATCACCCTTCCTGAGTTGTATGATCCTGATATCACAGACCCGTTCTTGTCTGTGACACGGCCTGCGATACCGCCTGCCGCTGCTGTCAGCGGATTGTTCAGGTTCGCTTCGGCCATCTTCCTTATGCTGACGCTGCCTGTGTTGACGGTTCCGGTTATGTTGTATTCAGCATCTCCTGCGATACCTCCGGCGAAAGCGGTGACTCCTTTCGAGTCTGTGATTATGTTCATGCTTACGCTTGAGGTGTTCGACGATGATGTTATCGGACCGGTCGTGTGGCCTGCGATACCGCCTGCCGCCGCGAATGACGGAGAACCGGAACCGACAGTTCCGTTGACCATCCCGCTGTTACTGCATCCGTCTATTATCGATGATGTATCGTTCCTGAGGTCTCCGACGATACCGCCGACGAAACAGGATAACGGACCGAATGCCGCTACGGACATCCTGTTCACGCAATCCGTTATCGAAACGGATGCGGATGGTGATATCACTGCATGACCGACGATGCCGCCTGCATATGCGTTCTGGGTGGACCTTGCATTGATCGACGCTCCGTTGTTCAGACCGTCCTTTCCGACAGGTTCGTTTGTACAGCCGGTCACGGATGCGCTGCTCGTGAGACTTCCGACGATACCGCCTGCGTATATCGTATGGGACGGCGTACCGCTTATCAGCAGTGTGTTCCTGCAGTTGATGATGTTACCGGATGATTCACCGACAATACCACCGATGATCACTTTTCCGTCTGCGGATATGTTACCTGCCCTTACGGATCCTTTATCGGATTCTGTCCTGTTGGACGATGAGTTCTTGATCAGACCTTGCGTAACATAACCGGATACAGCCTGACCGACGAGTCCGCCGACCATCAGCGTCCCGTTCCCGTCATTACCTGCGGAAACTTCCAATCCGTATGTGTGGCAGTTCAGCATCTGTCCTTTCAGTACTGCTGCGATACCGCCTGCGAAACCATCCATCTTTCCGCCCGGGAAAGCAAGTATCTTCCCTTTGGTCCCATCACCTTTGACGTTCAGGTTCTTGATGATACCTGTGGCACCTACAACACCGAAGACACCTGCATACGCTTCCGTTGCCTCGGGTCCGCCGGTGATACCGTATCCGCTGCTTGTGATCATCAATCCGCTTATGGTGTGGTTAGCTCCTTCGAATATCCCTCCGAACGGTGAGCCGACCGTTCCGATGGGTGTGAAATTACCGTTGGAGGAGAATGATGTCGTTCCGGAAGGTTCAACAAGAACTCCGTTACTGAATTTCAGAATGGAACCGAAAGCGAACTTCTCTTCGGAACCGCCTACGTCAACATATCCGGAAACAGCTGCAGTGAGTTCCGGACCTATCTGAAGGTTATTGAATATTGCAGTGTATACAGAACCGGACGAGTTAGTGCTTGTAGGCATGGACTGTTCGATCCTTGCCGACCCGTATATCTGACCGCTGTCTGCGGTCAGGGTCACGGTCAATGTTCCGCTCTTTGAGTCTATCGGTGTATATACGAATTTGATATTGAGTCCGATACCGCCGTTGAGATCGTCGGTCCCGAAGTCGATATCGCACATCAGTTTCCCGTTATAGGAGCCTTGCCCGCTCGCGATGAGCTGCGAGAAATTAGCAAGGTCCTCTGTGTTCCAAATAGGGATGTAATTCTCAGGTTCACTGTTCTCACTCGTGCCGTCTGCGTCGAATCCGCTGCGCAGAGAAAGCTCTCCGAACAGAGGTGCGAGAGGCACTACCAACATTGCTGCCACGATTGCGATGACAAACAAATTACGTTTTGATGACATTTGTATCACGCCGTTATGTACGTTTTATCTATTTATATTCAACTATTAACAGCGTGATATTCCATCGATTTTTTATCAATTGTGAACTACGGGATCGCATTCATATTCTAAACTCTTCTAGCATTTATTGCAATAAACGCGCGTTTTAGATACTAATTATAAGAAAATGCCCGGAAATCGTATCAAAATGGCAAGAAAACGGAACATTTTTTCACGATCTTTGGGGCAATCTGAAAAAATGTAACCAGTGACAAATATTAGCACGATGTGAAAATCACTGTGAAAAAAACCGTGTCAATATTTCTCATGCACCATTTCCTGCTTTGCACATAAGGAAACAGATGCCGCAGGGATCTTGGGAATAACAAATATGGCCGTTCGGCGCCTGTTCGACGCCCGCATCTTAGATCACGGACGACGGTAAAAGGAAGAGAGAAAGATACACAATATCATATCGGGATCGTCATGCTTTGACAGGAACATATATGCATTCCGTTGCGAAACGGAACACACTTACCGAACAAAGAGGACGCTATATATCTTTAAATACTATAACAACTACACCTGATTTAGAATATAGAGGTCCCGTCGTCCACAGTATAGGGTTTTGGGGTTTTGATATTTGTGGAATGAGGATCATGGAAGAATTCATTGAATTAGGTATATCGCAAGAGATGGGGAAAGCAATAAGGGACATGGGCTGGTCGGAACCGACCGACATCCAGGCCGCAGCAATACCTATCGGATTGGAAGGTAAGGACATACTCGCACAGGCGCAGACAGGTACGGGAAAGACCGGCGCATATGCAGCGATAGTCCTTGACAGGGTCGCACCGAACTCGAGGATACCGTCAGTACTGATATTGGCGCCCACGCGTGAGCTTGCGAAACAGGTTGACGACGAAGTATACAAATTAACTAAATACTCAAGGCACAGAAGCATGGCCATCTACGGCGGAGCAAGCATCAGCGATCAGATCTACAAACTGAACAGAGGCGTTGATGTTGTCGTCGGTACCCCCGGCAGGGTCAAGGACCTTATCACAAGGGAATGTCTTGACCTGAGCGCGGTCACTGAAGTGGTATTGGACGAAGCTGACAGGATGTTGGACATGGGATTCGCCGATGAATTGAATTTCATAATGGACCGTGTTCCGAAAGAAAGGCATACCCTGCTGTTCTCGGCAACAATGGCAAAAGAGATCAGACAGCTTGCAATGAGATACATGAACTCACCGCATGAGCTCCTTATCTCCAAGGACGATCTGTGTTCTGACCTTACAGATCAGTATTACATCTCAGTGTCAAGGAACGACAAACGTACGTTCCTTGAACAGATCCTCAGGAACGGATCACCGAAGACGATCGTGTTCTGTCAGACCAAGAGGATGTGCGATGATCTCGCTGACTCATTGTCAAGGGAGTTCAAGGTCGGAGTGATACACGGAGACCTTCAGCAGAACAAAAGGGAACGTGTGATCAAAAGCTACAAAGCGAACAACATCTCCATACTTGTTGCAACGGACGTTGCGGCACGCGGACTTGATATCAACAACATCGATTGCGTAGTGAATTATGATGTGCCAGGCGATACTGAAACATACTTGCACAGAATAGGAAGGACAGGCAGAGCAGGTAAGACCGGATCTGCGGTCACATTCGTCACGAGGCAGGAAGAACGCCACATACGCATGTATGAGAAGGCAACAAAGAAAGAGATCAAGAAAATGAAACCGGGATACTTCAAAGCTCTCGGCAGCGGTCCGGTAACGGACGGAACGGAAGTTCGCGAAGAAACACAAATGGTGCAGGAGAAGGTATTTGAACCTCGCGCAGAAGCTGCGCCCCGCAGGGAAATGCCTGCATTCAGCAGATCGGAGTCACCCCGCAGGGAAAGACCTGCGTTTGATAACACATCCGTATCCCGCAGTGAAAGGCCGGCAAAGAGATTCGCGGACGCTGTTGAAGAAGAACCCGTGTTCAAGAAGAAGACGCCTGTGCTGGTGAAGAAGGCAGTACCTGAATCCAGAAGAGGAGGAATGGTCGTCATCAACGTCAACCTCGGAAAAGAGGACGGTTTCGGAAGGACGCAGATCACCGAGTTCATAATGGAATCGGCATCTTTGGCAGACGGTTCGATCGGCCGCATCGGCCTCGGAAGCGCAGCATCATTCGTTGAGGTTCCGTTCGATAAGGTCGATTCAGTGATAGATTCGCTTATGACCTCGAAACACAAGGACAAGAAGATCTTCGCTCAGGTCGCACCGCAGAAGGTCCCGTACAAGAAGGCCCAGTCCGGCGCACTTCGGGCGTAACGGATCAAACATATTCCTTTATTTTCCAAACCATCGGCAGAGGTATTGAGACAATACTCTCCGAACTTACCCATTTTGCGGAAATGATGACCGTCTTTTCAGGAATATATGAATTGGAATACACTTCCATATTTTGCAGTCTCCTGTATGACCCCGATTTTACTTCGATAGGCAGGATCATATCATTGACCATCGCAACAAAATCTATCTCTGCTTTTCCTTCGGATCTCCAGCAGTACGGAACATCACCGAGAACATTGACCAGTTCCGTCAGCACATAGTTCTCTGTTACGGCACCTTTGAATTCCGCATATTCATTGTCGTCCAGCATGATGGATCGGAAACTTATTTTCGCCATTGCACCCAACAGTCCGATATCAGAACAGTACAGCTTGAAATTGGAATGGCTCGAATATGCGGATAACGGCACCCCTGGTTTGCTGATCATCTTCACCCGCATTACGATACCTGCGTCTATCAGCCATTGCAAAGCATCTTCGAGATCCCTTGCCCGTTTACCTTCGACCGCGTGACTGAAGATGAACTTCTTGTTCTCTCTGGATAATTGTTCAGGTATTGACGACCATATGGCCGAAAGTTTCTTTACTTCACCGGCAGACGCATATTTTGCGAAATCCGATTGATATAAACGAACTATGTCAGACTGTATCGTCCTTGTTCTTTCCGGGTCCTTGGATTCCAGCCACGACAACACCGCATCGGGCATACCGCCGACGAAACAATACTCTCGATATAATTCGTCCATTGTTTTTCTGAACGTTTCGGGGACATCTGACCCCTTTGACCTTTCAAGCATATCCGATCTTCCGGATGCTGCAACGAATTCCGGGAAGGACAGAGGGTACATCTTAAGGAAATTCACTTTACCGACAGGAAATGAAGTGGGAGTCGAATGAAGCAGCCCCAACAAGGACCCTGCGCATACAACATGGTATTCAGCAGCATTCTCCTGGAAATATTTCAGTGAGGTCAAGGCCTTCCCGCAACATTGTATCTCGTCGAAGATCATCAGCGTGTCCGTGTTCACATCCATTTGGAATTTCAGTTTGAGATCAGAGATTATCCTGTCAGGATAAAGATCGTGTTCGAATAATGACATCAATGAAGGATCTTCCTCGAAATTGAGGTACAGAACAGAGGAGAAATTCTCTTTCCCGAACTTCTTCAGTATATACGTCTTGCCGCATTGCCTGACGCCTTCGAGTATCAGCGGCTTTCTTCTTACTGAGGACTTCCACTTCAGTAATTTATCGTAAATGATCCGTTCCATATTTATGTTCCTATTTTAAAAAACACGTTTTAGGTTCCTGTTTCGTACATTAAAACACGTTTTCGGAACCTAAACCAAGAAAATAAAGGTTAGACCTTAATTTTAGCATGAATTACAGATCTGAAATGCAAATACTCAGGAACACTCTGCGGACAGCGCACACAGACAAAGAGCAAAGGATATCGTACATGTTCCGACAGGTACTCAGCCGATCGCACAACCGGCCTGTTCAGACTTAACAATTAATAAGGGTGGATGTTATGACCAACTCGTGAAGAAGATCGCGGTGTATGGGAAAGGCGGCATTGGAAAATCGACGATCTCATCCAATCTCACCGCTGCACTTTCTGATTCTGACGTTAAAGTGATGCAGATCGGCTGTGATCCGAAACACGATTCCACTCGTCTCTTAGCAGGAGGCGTAAGTCAGGAGACCGTTCTCGACTACCTCTGAAGGACGTTCCCGAATCCCATCGGAAATTGGGAGATATCGTGGAAGAAGGTTACAAAGGATGTCTCTGTGTTGAGGCCGGAGGCCCGGAACCCGGAATAGGGTGTGCGGGCAGAGGGATAATATCAGCATTCGAACTACTGGATGAATTGGGCATAAACTCGATTCCTTTGGATCTTGTCCTGTACGATGTTCTCGGAGACGTCGTATGCGGAGGGTTCGCAGTTCCGTTGCGGAATAATTACGCTGATACGGTCTACATCGTAACATCAGGGGAGTTCATGTCCATATATGCAGCGAACAACATATTGAGGGGGACAGCAAACTACGACCCGAACAGGATCGGAGGGCTGATATTCAACAGTCGCGGCGATGATGAGGAACGAGAACGTATCAAAAGGTTCTCCGAAGCTGTTTGTATCCCTGTGGTTGCTGAATTCGCACGTTCAAAGGAATTCCTTGAAGCTGAACGTTTAGGAAAGACCGTAGTTGAAGCGTTCCCTGATTCCGAAATAACGAAAGTGTTCAGGAAATTAGCTGAAACGGTCATCAAAGGAAAGAAACATCCTGCCAAGTTCCTGTCAGAAGCGGAATTGGAAGACATCGTTCTGGGAAGATCGATAAACCGCAAGACCGTATGGCATGCTCCCGAGAACGTTACTGTCAAGGAAAAGAAGAGGTACAGTTCACGTAACGTCCATCGTAAGGAAATATTGCACGGATGTTCATTCTCCGGTGCCGCTTCGGTCACGTTCTCCATAGATGGATTGTATACCATGCTCCATTCTCCGAGAAGCTGCGCACAATATACGTTCCAACTCATTTCCAATTCTGTGAGAAGGTCATACTCACGCAACGTTGTTCAGATGTCTTCATTCATAGATCCGCTGATCAAATGTACGGACATGAACGAATCGATGATGATATTCGGCGGTTCAGAAAAATTAGAGAAGGACCTCAGGAATGTGATACTTGAAGGTCATAAGAACATCGCACTGATAACATCATGTCCTTCCGGCATAATCGGGGATGATGTTCTGAACGTCATTGATAGAATAACAAAGGATCACGCAGACGTTTCCATAGTTCCGATAATAGAGGACGGCAACATCAGAGGCGATTTCATGCAAGGCGTGATAGATGCGTCACTTGCGCTGATGCGTTCCGTCTCGAAGAAAGGACTAAAGAAGACCCAGACCGTCAATTTAGTGGGTATAAAGACACTTGCAACGAACTGTACAACGAACGCTATCTTTGTGAAAGAGATACTGGAGGCAATGGATCTCGAAGTGAACTGCAACTGCGTCGGGAACACTTCAATTGAAAGTATACGGAACGTAGCATCCGCGGAACTGAGTATCCTGCTCACACCGGACAGGTTTGCGATGATGCTCAGGGATTTCCTTGTTGATGAATTCGATCTGCAATTTACGAAAGCGGTCGTACGTCCGGGACTTAAGGAAACGACAGCATGGATCAGAGAGATCGGAGAACGTTTCAACAGAAAGGAAAAAGCTGAGACTGTCATAAGGTCCATCGAAGAAGAATACGAAAGACGTGCTTCGGTCCTCAAAAAGGATCTCAATGGTATTTCATCATACGTCGTAGGAACGCAGAAGGACATCGGATGGATCCTTGAAGCAATGAAAAGATGCGGAATGGTCATACAAAGAGCTGTGATAACAGACCTGAGCGATCATTCCAAGGATATTGACCTTGACGTTGATCACGATCTTGAGGTTCTGGGAGCGAAGGATATAGAAGATATACGGAAGGACATAATGAAAAGACGTCCTCAATTGCTGTTGAGCACATATCCTCTGGATACCGGTACGGGAACGGAGGAATCATACATCCCGATCGCACCGGATGTCGGTCCGTATTCAGGATTGGAACTTGCTGAGACATGGGTGAAGAAACTGAAGGCACCGAGGGAAGAGGGGTGGAAGAAAGATGTCATTTGAACACGACCGCCCGGAGGGACTTTTGGGTGCAATGCTTGCGATCGAAGGGATTAACGATTCGATGACCATACTGAACGGCCCGACCGGCTGTAAATATTATCCTGCATCTGCATCCGAGGCTGCATATCCGCAAAGGAAGAACGGCCACCAGGCGTTCAATCCTTACCGGTATCACGGTGAATTCTTCTTCAGTCAGCCACGCATTCCGTGTACGTTCATGGACGGGAATGATTACATCATGGGGACCCGCGGTAAACTCGACAAAGCCGTTAACGTGACCATGGGCCGTTCGCCGAAACTTATCGGGATATTGAACTCACCCGGAGCTTCGCTTACAGGGGAAGACCTTTCATTGAACGTTGATCCGAATGTTCCGGTGGTGAGGATGATCAGCCCTGAACCTTCTGTGTCCGCAGGCAAAGGATTCCAGGATTCCATGATCTCGATATTGGAAGCAGTGAAGCCTTCCGGGCGTAAGAAGAAACGTTCCGTGAATCTTCTTGGGATCTCCATCTGGCACTTATGCTGGAGAGACAGTATCGCCGATCTTACGAAACTGTTGAGAACATGCGGAATATCTGTTAATGCGGTCGTAGGAGCAGGGTGGTCCGTTGACGACATCAGGAATTCCGGAAAAGCGGAATTGAACATTGTTGTTCACGAGGAATACGGAAAAAGGGTTGCGGAATGGTATTCCGAGAATGTCGGCGTTCCTTACATCAACACAGGAACTCCCGTAGGATTCGACAACCTTGAAAAATGGATCTCCGCAATATGCAAGGAACTGGGATGCGACCCTTCGCCTGCGTTATGTGAGATCAAGGCAAAGAGAACAAGAACAGCAACGATCCTTTCGGGACTGTTGTCATCAAGACGTCCTCCGCGTGGAATGACATTCTCCGTGTCCGCAGATGCTTCACTTGCGTATTCGATAACGGAGTTCTTGTACAACTACTTGGGAATGGTCCCTGTTGCGGTGAATACAGGATTGGAAAGATCATTCGACGAACGTTTCGCAAAGATGTTCAAAGAATGGGAATTAGACGTTTCCGATGATGTCTTCAACACGCCCGCAGACATAATACTGGGAGACGGGTGCGTGATAGCTTCGCTGATCCAAAGAGGTGTTGCGTCAGGCGGTGTCGACATAGCACGTCCCGGACTGATGACAATGAACGTGATCGAACGTCCGGTATTGGGATCGGGCGGAACAATGCGTTTACTGGACTGCGTCCTCAATTCACTTGAGAGATGCGGACAAACGCATTGAGAACAGTATCACACATAATGATCTATGTTCCACACCAGAGACAGCGGTAAAAACGCCAATTTTGATACCTAAACAAAAATTGACATAGAATACTAAACAGAAAAAAGCTCTCACTTGTTCGAAGATTTTATAGCCACTTATGAAAAATGTGATAATTTACACATTTTAGATATCTAATTTGTGAGAATTCCCACATTTTGGATACCTAAACATAAATCAAGAACCACTGAGCATCGTGTGCTGATGCACATTACACGGAATTTCATTTGAAAATAACACCTATTTCAAAAACTATGTGAAATTGTATCCACATTCCGCCCTTTGATTCCCGTGTTCAGATTACCGCACAAATATAAACCAAAAATTGTATTAAGGGGTGGTTGTGAAGATGCAGAGTTTCCCTTTTACTGCGATAGTCGGTCAGAATGAGATGAAGAATGCCTTGATACTGAACATCATAAATCCCTCCATAGGAGGAGTTCTGATCCGAGGTGAGAAAGGAACAGCAAAATCCACTGCGGTCCGTGCGTTAACGGAATTGCTGCCGCAGAGAACAGCGGCAAAATGCCCTTTCCGCTGCGACGTGTCATCGGATTCGTTATGTCCGTATTGCTCTGAAACATTAGGTAAGGGCGGGAAGATAGAGACAGAAGAAACAGGAATGGGTGTTGTTGAATTACCATTGAGTGCAACAGAGGACCGTGTTGCAGGTACGTTGGACCTTGAACATGCTCTCAAAACCGGAAAGAAGAAATTCGAACCCGGTGTCCTTGCAAAGGCGAACGGAAACATCCTGTACGTGGATGAAGTGAATTTACTTGATGATCATCTTGTCGATCTCTTACTGGATTCAGCGGCAATGGGTCGGAACTATGTGGAAAGAGAGGGTGTTTCTTTCTCTCATCCATCGAAGTTCATCCTCGTGGGTACGATGAACCCCGAGGAAGGAGACCTGAGACCGCAGCTGCTGGACCGTTTCGGTATGGCCGTTGACGTGAAAAGTGAGAAGGACGTCGACACAAGGATGGAGGTCATCCGCAGACGTCTCGAATTTGAAAAGGACCCGGATGCGTTCCTTAAAAAATACAAAAAGGAACAGAAGGACCTCAGAGACCGCATTCTCAAGGCTCAGAAGACGATGGTCGCCATGAAGTTAGATGATGAAGCACTGAAAACTGCTGTTGAGGCGTCGTTATACTTCGGAGTGGACGGACATCGTGCGGACATAACATTACTGAAGGCAGCGTCAGCATATGCGGCATTCTACGGCCGCGACAGGACAATGAAGGAAGACGTT
>JGI994J12354_10003538_pt1 | contig 14502 bp, 13 predicted proteins | sample IntmicLarv3ML3BL_FD_12354 | JGI IMG/M metagenome (IMG submission 12354)
AGGCGGTGTGCCTACGGCACACCGCCTCCCCCAAAAATTAAAAAACTCGTTCAATAACTCCCTATAAATGCCTTGGCCCTTTTGCAAATATGCGGCCGCGCAATGCGCGCCCCAACAAAGGGGGCCATGCCTAAAACACAAAAAAGACCCCGCTGCCTCCCGGCAACAAAGCCCTTCCTCATCAGAGGGGTTCGGGGGAGAGGGTGTGCCAACGGCACACCCTCTCCCCCAAAAACTTAATAATTCGTTACCTTTAACTCCTTACAAATGCCCATTGCCCTTAATCCCTTTATCTCTTCTCAAGCTCCCACACATTAATCTGACCCAGCTCATCATAGAGCTTGACATAGCTCTCGTGCCGGCTCTTGAGGGCGGGCTGCGCCCGCAGCTTCTCCAAAAAGGCGCACCCCGGCTCGCGCACATGGGCACAATTGCTGAAGCGGCAGCCCCCGTGGATGGCATCAATCTCGGGAAAGAGCCCGGCCAGCTGTTCCTTGGGGATATAGGTCATCTGGGCGATGTCAAAGGATGAAAACCCCGGTGTGTCGGCCACCAGGCCGCCGCACTTGAGCCGCAGAAGCTCGGTGTGCCGGGTGGTGTTTTTGCCCCGGCCAATCTTGTGAGAGATATCCCCCACGGCCAGAGAAAAACGCCCATCCAGCCGGTTGAGCACGCTGGATTTCCCGATGCCCGAGTTGCCGGTAAAGGCCGAAACCTTGCCTGAAAGCAGCGCTTCCAGGGCATCCAGCCCCTCCCCTGTCACCGCGCTGACGCGCAAAACTTGGAATCCGCTAGCGGTGTAGGTCTCAAAAAGCCCGTCGCCCCGGTCCAAATCGCACTTGCTCAGCACAATGACCGGCTCGATGCTTTCCCAGGCGGCCAGGACGGTCAGCTTGTCGATGAGATACGGGTCGGTCTTGGGCGGCGCCTCCCCGGCCAGGATGAACAGTCGGTCGATGTTGGCGATGGCCGGGCGGATGAGCCCGTTGCGCCGCTCGAGGAGCGTCACGATGTAGCCGCTGTCGTCTCGGGGGTCGATTTCCACCTCAACCCGGTCTCCGCACACCGGCACCCGCTCGCCCAGGCGCAGTCGTCCGCTGGCCTTGCACTCGGGATACACCGTACCGCCGCAGTCGACCACATAGTTGCCGCCCACGCCCTTGAGAATGATGCCCTCGGCCTTCCTCATTGAGGCTTCACGAAGGTATAGGTCTGCTCGGTGGTCTTGGAGCCATTTTGCATGACCTTGACGATGTTGTCATAGCCGGTCTCCTCGCTGCCCAGGCCAGTCAGCGTCATGCCCACCCACTGCTCGGAGGAGTTGTGGGTGCCCGAATACTCGAGGTTGCCGTTCACATAAACCTCAAGCATGACAACGCCGTCGCTGGCGATGAGGGCAAAGGTGCGGTACAGTGTCACCCGGTTGGAGTTGGTGGCATAGGGATCGTAGCTCAGCCCGACCACGGTGCCCGCAGGTGCCGTCGTGGTAGGCGGCATCGTGGTGGTGGGCGGCGGCTCGGTGGTGTCGTCAGGCTCGGTGGCCTCCTTGTCCTCCTCGGCCACCTTGACGTTGATGAGCGTCCCCTCCTGTACCTCGGTATCAGGCAGAACCATCTGCCAGGTCACCTTGCCCCACCGCTCGGCATCGGTCGTGAAATCGGGGTCGACCTCGCCGATTTTAAGGCCGACCTCCTTGAGCGCGGCGATGGCCTCAGCCAGGGTCATGCCCTCCAGCTTGGGCATCTTGACCATGCTGCCCTCCTTGCCCAGGCTGACATTGAAGTGAATGCCCTCGCCCGGCTTCATGGTTTCACCGGGGGCCGGAACCTGGCTGATAATCATCCCGGCCGGAACGGTGTCGTGGTTGACCTGCACAACATTAATTGATTCGCCTATAAAGCCGCTGGCGACGAGCTTGTTATACACCTGCGTGTACTCCTGTCCCACCCAGTTTTCCATCTTTTCGGTGGAGATACCGCTGCTGATATCCACCCGGATGAGGGTACCCGGATTGACCTGGCGGCTGCCAGCTCTCGGATACTGGTCGTAGATAACGCCGGCGTCGAACTCGCTGTTAAACTGCCGGCTGCCCTCCTGGAACTTGAAGTTTTCCCGCAAATCGGCATACTTTGCGTCGTTCATCAGCGCTTCATAGGGGATGCCGGCCAGCTCGGGGATGTCCAGCTTGACAATGTCGGGGTCGCCAAAGGGGTTGACAATTTTCATCATGAACCACACGGCCCCCACAAAGAAGCACCCGATGGCAAAAATGCTGAAAATGAGTGACGCCGGGAAGCCCGAGTGCTCGCGCTCGCGGCGCTCCCTCTTGGTGGTCTTGTGGACCTTCACCGGCTCCTCCTCCTCCTCGGGCTCGGCGGTGATGGTGCGCTGCATCACCTTGGTGGGCGAGGCGCCGCCCTCTCCCCTGCGCTGGGGGAAGCGGGGCACATCGACCTCGCCGGTGTTGTTGAGGCGACGGGTGTGGCCGGGGGCCTCGGTGTCGAGCACCGGCACATCGGCCTTGGGGATGATGACCCGGAACTCGGGGTCGCTCTTAAAGCCCTCCAAATCATAGAGCATCTGGGTGGCCGAGGCATAGCGGCGGCTCAGGCTGGGGTTCATGGCCTTCATGGTAATGGCTTCAAGCGCCGCCGGGATGGTGGGCACATGGTCGGAGGGCGGCAGCGCGATGGAGTTGATGTGCTGCAGCGCAATGGAGATGGGGGTGTCCCCCTCAAAGGGCAGCCGCCCGGTCAGCATCTCATACATCACCACGCCAAAGCTGTAGAGGTCGGCCCGGTTGTCGATATAACTGCCCTTGGCCTGCTCGGGAGAGACATAGTGCACCGAGCCGATGGCCTCGCCCATGTTGTAGGTCTCCTGCTTGGAGACATGGCGGGCAATGCCGAAGTCGGCCACCTTGACGGTGCCGTCCCGCAGCAGCATGATGTTTTGAGGCTTGATGTCCCGGTGGACGATGCCGCGGCTGTGGGCATGCTCCAATGCCTTGGCAATCTGGATGGAGAAAAAGGTCACCTCGTTCCAGCTGAGCACACCCCGGCGGCTCATGTATTCCTTGAGGGTGATGCCGTCGATGAGCTCCATGACGATATACTCGATGCCCTCGGTGCGCGACACATCATAAACGGCTACGATGTTGGGGTGCGACAGCATGGCAACCGCCTGAGATTCGTCGTAAAACCGCCGCCGGAAATCATCATCCACGGCGTATTCGTCCCGCAGCACCTTGAGCGCCACATGGCGATTAAGACGGTGACACTTGGCCTTATAGACCACTGCCATACCGCCCGCACCAATGACCTCAAGAATCTCATAACGGTTGTCCAGCACTTTGCCGATAAATCTGTCCATGGGTACCTTCTCTCCAAAAACAATGAAATAGTAATGGGATTGAGCAAGAGGGCCCTTTGCCCGTAATTCCCCTCCGTGGAGGGGTGGCGCGTAGCGCCGGGGTGGTGCCCCCTTTGGGCTGAGACCTGGCCCACCCGCCCATAATTTGGGGGGTCTGGGGGGAGGGATTGTTCCCGAAGGGAACAATCCCTCCCCCCAGAAAGCAATTCGTTCAATAACGAAGTTGCGAAGCAACTTCATGGGGATTCACGCCGTAGGCGAATCCCACACCCCTTCTATTAATGCCCTTGACCTTGACCCTCGCTCTTAAAAAGCAATCAAAATCACCGTAATATTATCATGCCCGCCCCGAATATTCGCAATATCCACCAAACTCTTGCAGGCATTCTCAGGCTTCTCGCTAAAATAGACCTCGTAATAAATCTCGGGCTCGCTCACCTCGTTGGAAAGTCCGTCGCTGCACAGCAGCAGGAACTGCCCCGGCTTGGCATCCAGCTTGAAGGTGTCACAGCACACCTCGGGCTCGACGCCCAGCACTCGGGTCACCACGTTGCGGCTCGGGTGCCGCTGGGCCTGATAAGCGCTCAGCTCGCCCCGCTCCATCATCTCGCTCACCAGGCTGTGGTCGCGGGTCACCTGACGGATGCCCTTGTCGTCAATGAGGTAAGCCCGGCTGTCGCCCACGTTGCCCACCACGGCCAGATTCCCCACGCACAGGGCGCACACCAGCGTGGTGCCCATGCCCTCGTAGTCAGGATTATCCATGGCGGCATCGAAGACAGCCTGGTTGGCGGCACGTGATGCCGCAACGATGCACTTCTCGGCCGTCTTGGCCGTGAAGCCCAGAGGGCCATCCTTCGAGATATTAGACGCAAAAGCGTCAAGGGCGGTTTTGCTGGCCACATCTCCGGCCGCCGCGCCGCCCATGCCATCGCAGATGACACCATACAGCTTGCCCCCGGCCTCGTCCTCGCCGAAGGTATAGCAGTCCTGATTCTGGCTCCGTGCAAGCCCTGTGTCGGTCATTCCCCAGATTTTCACCCTAGCACCCGCCTTGCGTCTCTATGTGTTGGAATGGTCATCCTTCTGTGGCATTTCTCTTGCGCAGCTGCCCGCAGGCGGCGTCGATGTCGCCCCCCAGGCTCCTGCGCACCGTGGCGTTGATGCCCCGGCCTGTCAAAATCTCCTGGAACCGCAGCAAATCCTGCCGGCTCGAGGGCTCAAGCCCGCTGCCCGCCACCCGGTTGAGGGGGATGAGGTTGACATGGCAGTTCATCCGCCCCAGCAAATCGGCCAGCTGGTGGGCGCACACCTCGCTGTCGTTGACCCCGCCAATCATGGCGTATTCAAAGCTGATGCGCCGGCCCGTCGCGGCAAAATACCGCTTGCAGGCCGCCATGAGGGCCGCGATGTTGTATTTTCGGTTAACCGGCACCAGCCGGTCACGGAGGGCATCACTGGGCGCGTGGAGCGACACCGACAGGGTCAGCCCAAGCTTTTTCTCGGCCAGGGCATCCATCCCCGGCACCAGCCCGCAGGTCGAAAGGCTGATGTGCCGCATCCCGATGTTCACACCCCGGCTGTCAGTGACCTGCTCGAGGAAATCCATGACGCTGTCATAATTATCGAGCGGCTCGCCCGTTCCCATGAGTACGATGTTGGAAATCCGCTCGCCGTTCTCCCGAAGCGCCGGATCCTTGCCGGCCTCGATGACCTGGTCCAGAATCTCCCCCGCCGTCAAATCCCGGGCCGACTCTGGGTCGAAGGAGGCACAAAAGACACACCCCATTCGGCACCCGGCCTGGGTCGAAAGGCAAATGCTCCAGCCGTGGTGGTACTTCATCAGCACGGTCTCGATGCGGTTGCCGTCGTGGAGTTCGAAGAGCAGCTTGACCGTCCCGTCCTTCCGGGACTGTTGTCGCGCCACTACCTTGGGCGTATGGAGCGCACACCGTTCCTCAAGCAGCGCCCGCAGGGCCTTGGGCTGGTCGCTCATCTCGTCGAAGCCCGCCCCAAGGCTGAGCCACTTGAAAATCTGCCCCGTCCGGTAGGCCGGCTGCCCCAGCTCGGAAAGCAGGGCCCCAAGGCGCCCATATGTCAAAGATTTTATATCGATTTTGTCCATAACTCAAGCCTTTTTCCGAAGTTTGCTGATAAAAAATCCCTCAGTGCCATGAATTTGCGGCCACAGAGTCACCATTCCGCTTGGAATTTCGCCTACATGGGGCAGCGTGAATCCTTCACACTCGAACTCGGGCCGCTCCCGCAAAAAGCCTTCCACCACGGCCTCGTTCTCGGCCTCGAGCAGCGTACAGGTCGAGTAGGCCACCACCCCGCCCGGCTTCGCATAGTCCCCCGCCCGGCGCAAAATCTCGGCCTGGAGAGCGGGCAGAGCCGCCATGTCCTCGGGGCTCTTGTACCGGATGTCGGGCTTGCGCCCGACAATCCCGAGGCCGCTGCACGGCACATCGCAGATGACGAAATCGGCGCTCTCCTTCAGCGCGGGCCGCAGCACGGTAGCATCGGCGGCCACCGTCTGAATGACATCAGATAAGCCGAGATTCTCGGCATTTTTGGCAATCAAGTCGGCCTTGTGGGGGTGGATGTCCATGGCCACCAGCCGCCCGCGGCCCCCCATCATCTGGGCAGCCAGCAGGCTCTTGCCTCCCGGCGCAGCACACAGGTCGAGCACCGTGGCGCCCGCCTCGGGCGCCAGGGCCAGCACGCAGAGCTGGCTGGCCGCGCCCATGATATAGAGCAAACCCTCCCGTAGCGCACCGCCCCGGATGACCTCCCCCGCCGCCGTCAGAACGACCGCATCGGGCAGCCAGGGATGGCGCACCGCCGCGCCGTCCAGCTTGTCAATGAGCCCATCGGTAGAAATCCTCAAGGTGTTGACCCGCGCTACCACCGGTGCGGGTAGGTTACCCCACTCCAAAAAATCGCGGCAGCCGTCCACGCCCAGACGCGCATTGACAGCCTCCACCAGCCAGCGCGGATAGCTGTGCCGGATGGACAAATCCTCCAGCGCATCCCCGGTATCGGGCTGCGGCAGTACATCCTTGCGACGTCCGGCCTCACGGAGTACACCGTTGACGAACCCGGCGGCCCGGGGGTTGGCGTGCCGGCGTGCCTGCCCGGCAGCCTCATTAACCGCCGCGTAGTCGGGCACGCCGTCCATATAGAGAATCTGATAGAGGCCCAGCCGTAAAATGTCCAGAACCTGGGGTGTAATTTTTTTGAGCTTCACAGAGCTCAAGCCCTCTAAATAAAAATCCAGAAGCATGCGCCGCTGCATGACGCCGCCCACCAGCGCCGAGCACAGGCCGGCGTCCTCCGGGCTCAGCTCAGTGAGCGCGCTGCTCAGCCAAAGCTCAGGCCAAGCGCCGCGGCGGCGGTATTCAATAAGCGCCTTAAGTGCAACCTCCCGCGCCGTAGCCATGTGCGTCACATCCTTGTAAGTTATTGGGGTTTCACCCCAAGCCCCGACAAGCTTTTTGAAAAAAGCTTGAGCAAAAACTTATATAAAATCATGTTTCACATGATTTTATGATTATTTACTATTCTGAAATTGTGTGTAACACAATTTCCAAAAGTTTTTGGGTTCCAAGGGTATTTTTACAAAAATACCCTTGGCCGCCGGAGGCAACCTTAATCTCGCCGGCGGCCGCCGCCGAACATGAGCAGCAGGCGCAGCAGCTGTGCAATGGACACGGCCAGTGCCGCCAGATAGGTCAGCGCCGCGGCATTGAGCACCTTCCGCGCCCCGGGCAGCTCGTCGGGCTCGAGCACCCCGCCATCCCCCAGCGCCGTCATGGCCCGCCGGGATGCGTTGTACTCCACCGGCAGGGTGATGAGCTGGAACAAGACAGCCAGCCCAAACAGCGCGATGCCGATATAGAAGAAAATCCCGCTGTTGAGGAAAAGCCCCACCAAAATCAGCGGCCAACTGAGGCCCGAGCCGAACCTGCTCATGGGAATGATGGCACTGCGGATGTGGATGGGCATGTACCCGTGTGCGTACTGTGCGGCGTGTCCCGCCTCGTGGGCCGCGACGCCAACGGCCGCCACCGTGGCCGCGTCGTGTACCTCGGGACTCAGGCGGATGACCCCGGCCTGGGGGTCGTAATGGTCACTCAAATGCCCCGGTGTGCGCTCGATGCGCACATGGTGCACACCGTTGCGCGCCAGCACCTGCCGCGCGGCCTCGGCCCCGGTGATGCCCCGCTGTGTGCGTTCCCGGGAATAGCGGCCAAAGGCCGATTTCACGCGGAACTGCGCCACCATGGCAAAAATCATGGCGGGTACCACTAAAATCAGGTAATAATAATCGATATACATCGGTCAGTCTCCTTTCGGTGACCCATCTTCTCCCCCAAAAACCACCTCGAGCAGCGCGGGCCGCCCCCGGAAAAAGGCGTCGCACCCCATGCGCTTGCCCCCGGCGGCTTGAAGCCCACTCAGTAGTATTGTACCCCGTCCGCAGGCAATAACAGCGCCGTTTTTGTCACAGCTGACGATTCTCCCAGGCCCGGACTCGCTCTCGTTTTCCAGCATCCGCGCCCCGAATAGCTTGATTTTCCCGCCCCCGAGCTCGCTAAACGCTCCCGGGAACGGATCATACCCGCGAATGCGGCGGCTGACGGTCAGAGCATCCGAAGAAAAGTCCACTGCGCAGTCCTCGGGCCGGATGAGAGGCGCGTAGGTGAAGCTTTCCGGCTGCTTTTCTGTTGTAAGGCTCCCGGCCTTTACAGCGTCCAGGGCATCAACGATGAGGGCTCCGCCTATCACCGCCAGGCGGTCATGGAGCTCCCCTGCCGTCTCGGCCTCGCCAACCGGGGTCGCCGCCTTGAGCAGCATGTCTCCGGTGTCCAGCCCGCGGGCCATTTGCATGATGGTAACGCCCGCATCAAGATCCCCATGGAGAATGGCCGCGTTGATGGGGCTCGCCCCGCGCCAGGCCGGCAGCAGGGATGCATGGATGTTGAGGCACCCAAACCGCGGCAGCTCCAGAATCCGCTTTGGAAGCAACAAGCCGTAGGCGGCCACCACAATGACCTCGGGCGCAAGCCTGCTCAAGATGTCAAAAGCCTCGTCGCCCTTGAGACTCAAGGGCTGATGCACCGCAAGCCCCAACTCAAGTGCTCGCACCTTAACCGGAGAGGGCAGCATTTTCATGCCGCGGTTCTTGGGCGTATCGGCCTTGGTGAACACGGCGGCGATGTCGTGCCCCGCGCCGTGCAAAGCGTCCAGCGCGCACACCGCGAAGTCGGGCGTGCCCATGAATACCAGCCGCATCAGCCGTCATCCTCGGGCAGCTTGTCGCTGTCGTAGAGGCCGCCCACCACCAGTCGAGTGTAAATCTTGCCGTCCAGATGGTCAATCTCGTGGCAGAAGGCACGGGCCTCAAAGCCCTCGGCGGTGTACTCGAACCACGCCCCGTCCCGATCCTGGGCTCGAACGGTCACGCGCGAGGGCCGCGTCACGCGGCCATGCTTCCCCGGCAGGCTGAGGCAGCCCTCCCAGGCCTCCTCCCCGCCCTCGAAGGCCGTGATTTCAGGGTTGATGAGCTCCAAAAAGTACATCTCGCCCTCTTCTTCATCACCCCCCGGCTCGTCCTCGATGAGCACGAGGGCCACACGGCGCAGCACGCCCACCTGAGGCGCGGCCAGCCCGGCCCCATGGGCCTCAATGAGCGTGTCCGCCATGTCGTCCAGCAGCGTGTGCAGCCGCGGCCCGAAGTCGGTCACCGGCCGGCAAACCTTCAACAGACAAGGGTCGCCCTCCAACACAATGTTACGAATTGCCATGTCATAATCCTTTCCTTGGATATATCTGCTTGCCTCCGGCGGCACAAGGGTATTTTTGAAAAAATACCCTTGTGAATCCCAAAAACTTTTGGCAATTATGTTACACATAATTGCAGAATAATAAAAAAATCTAAAATCGTGTGCAACACGATTTTTCGTGAAGTTTTTGTTCAAACTTTTTTCAAAAAGTTTGTGGGGTTTGGGGCAAAGCCCCAAGGTAGGCCATCACGACACCGGGTTAATCTCAGCGGAGATGGCCACCAGGCGGCTATAGCTTGAGCCATAGAAGGCGGCCATCACCTTGGCGATGAACCCGCGCAGCGCCTTGCCATCGCTTCCCCGAAAGGACACGGTGAAGCGATACCGCCGATTGAGCTTATGTATCGTCGCCGCCGCCGGCCCGAGCACCGGCGTGCGCAGGGACTCAAACTCCCCGGCGAAGCACTTGTCCAGGGTCGCAGTCAGCCCCAGGGCCGCCTTGAGCGCGGTATCCTCGCTGACACTGCTTAAAGTAAAGACGGTGAGATCGCAAAAAGGTGCCACGTTCTGTGCCCGGCGCGACTCAATCTCGTATTGGTAAAAGGTCTCGTAATCCTGAGCCGAAGCGGACTCGATGACCGGGTTTTGCGGCGTAAAGCTCTGAATCACCGCCCGCCCCGGCGCCTGCCGGCGCCCGGCGCGCCCCACCACCTGTGCCAAAAGCGAAAAGGTCCGCTCGGCGGCATGATAATCGCCATGATAGAGGGACAAATCGGCGTCCAGCACGCCCACCAGCGTCACCTTATCGAAGTCGAGGCCCTTGGCCACCATCTGGGTACCAATGAGTATGTCGGCCTCTCCCCTGCCAAAGCTGTCCAGCAGCGCCTCGTGGGTCGTCCGCCCCACGGTAGTATCGGCGTCCATGCGCAGCACGCGGGCGCTTGGCAGCAGCGTCGAAAGCGCCTCCTCCACTGCCTGAGTGCCCCAGCCCACCAGCCGCATATGGCTGCCGCCGCAGGAGGGGCACACCGTGGGCATGTTCTCCGAATGCCCGCAGTGGTGGCACATGAGCCGCCCGTTGCGGCTATGATAGGTCAGGGCCACGCTGCAATTGACGCACTGCGGCGCCTGTCCGCAGTCGGCGCACAGCGCCATCCGCGCCCCGCCCCGGCGGTTGAGGAAGAGAATGCTCTGCTCCCCTCGCTCGAGGTTGATGGCCAGCTCGGCCAGTAATTTACTGCCCACCGGGCTGTCATCCCCGCTCTTGAGCTTGTCCCGCATGTCGTCGATGATGGTTTCGGGCAGCGGCACATCCCCAAAGCGGTTGTTGAGGCGAAATAATTGATACTTCCCCTCACAGGCGCTGTGGAAGCTCTCAATGGCCGGTGTCGCCGACCCCAGCAGCAGCAGACAGTTGTGGAGCACCGAGCGGTACTTGGCCACATCCCGTGCGTGATAGCGCGGGTCGCTGTCCGATTTATAGCTATATTCCTGTTCCTCGTCGATGATGATGACGCCGACATTCTCCAGGGGCGCGAACACTCCGGTTCGTGTACCCACCACCACCTTGGCCAGCCCGCTGCGGATGCGCTTGTACTCATCGTAGCGCTGGGCATAGGTCAAAGCACTGTGCACCACGGCCACCTGATTGCCGAACCGCGTGTAAAAGGCCCGCACCATCTGGGGTGTCAGGGCGATTTCGGGCACCAGCATGATGGCCGTGCGGCCATCCAGAAGTGCCTTTTCGATGAGCCGCATATAAACCTGGGTCTTGCCGCTGCCCGTGACGCCCATAAGCAGCGCGGCCCGGGGCGCGCCCGTGTCCATGAGTCCCGCAAGGCTGTCATAAACACCCTGCTGCTCCTCGGAAAGGGCCACCACATCAGATTTCTTCCCCTTGCCCATCTTGGGCTGCCGGAAGGCCTCCTGCTGCTCGCGGGTCAATATTCCAATCTCGCACAGCCGTTTAATAAGGGCTTGCCCCACGCCGGTCAGGTAGCAAAGCTCCTTTTCCGGCAGCGTCACCGCCTGGGCCACACATTCGAGCACAGCCAGCCGGCGCTCGGCCAGCTTGCCCTTGCCCATCTGAAGCCGGGCCTGTTCCAGAGGCATCGCCAGCCCGATTTGCCAAATCATTTTGTCGCCCAGCTTCTTCTCAAAGGTTTGGAAGGCTGTCAAGGCCTCGAGCTTTACAAGCTCTCGTACATGGGGCTCCAGCTTGTCGCGCTCAAGCATTCGGGCCATGTCCTTAACGCTGAGAGTCACCCCCGAGCTGTGGACAGCGGCCACAATCTCCTGCTTGATTTTCGACTTGCCGCATAGGGCCAAAGCGGACTCCAAGTCAAGCTCGCCCGGCCCAAAGACCTCGCTGTTTTTGTTCCACATCCCCGGCGGCAGCATGGCGTTGGCCGCCTCGAAGAAGGTGCAAAAGTACCGCTGGCGCATCCACAGGGCCAGGGCCATGTCCTCCCTGGACAGCACAACCTCATCATCAAAAACATGATGGATATACTTGAGGGGCTTGCCCCCGTCGGTATAAGTCGCCAGCTTGACGATAAAGCCCTCGGTCTTGCGGTTGCCGCTGCCAAAGGGCACCATCACCCGCTGACCCTCGCGCACAACGCCCGAAAAGAGCGCCGGCACCAGGTAGTCATAGGGCTTGTCAATGGAGAAAACGGCCGAGGCCACCGAAACCTTGGCCAGAAGCTTGAATTCCGGCATAATTATTCTGTAAAGCCGTTAAGCTTTACAGTTAGGCCTCTTCCGTGTCCGCGGCGATTCTGCCGTCCAGAATGTCGTGCAGGGCCATCTTGACCGGCTTTTCCACCAAAGAGATGTCATCGGCCTCGGCGTCCTCGGCAATCTCACGGGCGCGCTTGGCCGCGATGTTTACCAGAAGATAGCGGTTGCCTACTTTTTTCAGCAGCTCGTGCATAGAAGGATACAGCATGTTTTGTCCTCACTTTATTTTGATTTTATTGTTAGCTAGCTCTTCGGGGCGTTGCCCCAAACCCCACAAACTTTTTGAAAAAAGTTTGAACAAAAACTTTATGCAATTGTGTTACACACAATTGCTGGAAAAATAAATTCCAATAATCGTGTGTAACACGATTATTAATTAAAGTTTTTGGGGTTCTTAGGGTGTTTTTTCAAAAACACCCTAAGCCGCCAGAGGCAAGGTCTACCCAGGCAGCACGTCAGCGCGGCGTGCGAGGGTGCAGCGCTGGGCCACGATGATAGCCCGGAGCTCCGCTGCGGCCAGGTCGGCATCGTCGTTGAGGACAACATAATGGAACTCCCCCACCTTCTTCTGCTCGTCTCGAGCGCGATTCAGACGGCTGGCAATCTTCTCATCGCTCTCGGTGCCCCGTCCGCGAAGGCGGCGCTCGAGCTCCTCGAAGCTGGGCGGCGCGATGAACACCAGCGTGGCATCGGGCCGCTTGGCCTTGATTTGCAGGGCACCCTGCACCTCAATCTCCAAAATGACATCGAGGCCCGCATCCAAAGCGGCCTCCACCGGCGCCTCGGGCGTGCCGTAGATGTTGCCCACATACTCGGCGTGTTCGAGCATATGCCCGCTGGCGATCATGCCCATAGCTTCATCGGGGCTGCAAAAATGATAATGAACGCCGTGCTCCTCGCCCTCACGGGGTGGGCGCGTGGTCAGTGAAACCGAATAGTGCAGGCGGTCGAGCTCGCCCCGCACCTTGCCCAGCACGGTGCCCTTTCCGGCGCCGCTGGGGCCGGTCACGACGAAAAGCGAGCCTCTACTCATCCGATTCATCCTCATCATCCTCGTAATCGCTCTGCAAGCGGTTGGCAATGGTCTCGGGCTGGATGGGCGATAAAATCACATGCCCCGAGTCGGTGACGATAACCGCACGGCTGCGCCGGCCATAGGTGGCGTCGATGAGCAAATTCTGCTCCTTGGCCTTGGTGACAATGCGCTTGATGGGCGCCGATTCCGGGCTGACAATGGTCACCATCCGGTTGGCCGAGACCATATTACCAAACCCAATATTGATAAGCTTCACGATAGCTCCCTCCCAGTGCTCGCCTCCGGCGGCTTAAGGGTGTTTTGAAAAACACCCTTAAGAATCCCAAAAACTTTTGGAAATTGCGCTGCGCACAATTTCAGAATAAGTAAACCCCAAAAATCATGTGAAACACGCTTGCGCTTCGCACAACATTGCATTAATAAAAGTTTTTGCTCAAGCTTTTTCCAAAAAGCTTGTCGGAGTTTGAGGTGAAACCTCAAGGTCTATTCCAAATTCTGCACCTGCTCACGAATCTTCTCTATCTCGGCCTTCATGTCTACCACCGTCTGGGCAATCTCCACATCATTGGCCTTGGAGCCAATGGTATTGGCCTCGCGATTGAGCTCCTGAATGAGAAAATCCAGCTTGCGGCCCATGGCCGCCTTGCTCTTGAGCATGCTGCGCAGCTGCGCCAGATGACTCTTGAGCCGCACCAGCTCCTCGGTAACCGACACCTTATCGGCAAAGACAGCAGCCTCGGCCGCAATGCGGCTTTGGGTCAGCTCGGAGAAGTCCAAAAGCTCCTCCATCCGTACCTTGATGCGCTCCCGGTACTCGACCACCGAATTGGGCGACCGCGCCTCAATACCGGCGGCCATGGCCTCGATGAGTGCGGCCCGCTCCAGAATATCCTGGCACAGCCGCGCCCCCTCCTCGGCGCGCATGGCGATGAACTCTTCCAGCGCGCTGTCGAGCACGGCCATAACCTCGGCGGTCACCACCTGGGCGTCGGCCTCCTCGCGGTCGGTGCTCAGCACATCGGGCAGCCGCAAAACCTCGTAGGCCGACACCGGCCCATCGTCCAGGGCAAACTCATCGCGGATGCGGGACAGCGCATCCATATACCCCCGGATGACCGGCATGTTGGGGGTGATTTTGATGTCGCTGCCCTCCTTGGCCCGCACCGAGACATAGATGTCCACCTTGCCGCGGCTCAGGGCCTTGGACACCCGCTTCTTGATGGCGTCCTCCAAAAAGCCGTAAACCCGCGGCACCTTGATGTTGACATCCAGATACCGATGGTTGACGGCGCGCAGCTCCACCAAGGTCTCGCGGAACTCATTTTCAACCTTTTTCCGGCCGTGGCCGGTCATACTCTGCAGCATAGGAAAACCTCATTCTCGGCGACAGAGCCGCCATTTGTAAGCAGACACTTTATTATAACAAAAAATGATTGCGATTGCAAATTCACTCGGCCCGGTACCGCCCCATGATGCCCTCGGCGGCACGGATACCATCCACAGCGGCACTCATGATGCCGCCGGCATAGCCGGCCCCCTCGCCGCAGGGGATGAGCCCGGCGG
>JGI994J12354_10003539_pt1 | contig 14502 bp, 4 predicted proteins | sample IntmicLarv3ML3BL_FD_12354 | JGI IMG/M metagenome (IMG submission 12354)
AGATTCCATTTTTTAGCAATAGCTTTTGAACGGGTACCTGCCATACTTAATGGGTAAAACCATACTATTTTGGTGGAAGATAATTCGCCTTTATTCAGAAGCACTTTGTTTCGTAATATAAAACATAAAGAGTCAATGAAATAGCCCATTTCTTCTTCTGTTGCATCCCATTTTAATTGTGTTAGCACTTCGTTATATTTGGGTATATATCGTTTTTCGTATGGAATTACAATATTGGCTTGTAGAAATGGCTGAATGGTTTTATTTTTCTCCCTGTTTTTAGCCAATGACAGTGTTGTACGAGCAGGAAATTTGAATTCTTTATCTGCGCCAATATCTTTTGGAGTAAAATCGATATCAGAGACTAATGTATGAGTTTCTGTTTTTTCATGCAGGAATTGTATTTGGTATTCTCCTGTTGCAGATTGAATGTCAAAAGGTCTGATTGTATGATTGAAACTTGTTTTATATTCAATATGAGTATTTGTTGTCCCCATATCAACTGCGAATGTGAAAGATTCCGTATTTTCTTTTTCAGGCAGTGTCGGAATTAAAACGCCGCTCACATTATCAATTCTTATTCTTATATGGTCAAATGTTTGTTGATTTAAAGCGTAGGTTGTGCAAACGGAGTTCTCATTGTCAGAAGTATTGCGTTTTGTCCAATCATTTTCATTTAAAGCAATCCGATTCGAACCTTTATAAAAATCAGCAGAATATTCAACCTCTTTTTCACTAAATGGAGAAAATAGCCCAATTCGATAAAAAGCGAGTTTGTCATTTTTGAATCTCACATTTGGGAATATTGCACAGTCGAAATCCTGTTTTTTAATCAACGTCATTTCACTTTCTTTGTATTCTTTTTCAAAAATAACATCTCCATTTTGCACAGGAATTTTTAATGTTATTTTTACAGTACTATCTCCGCCATTAATAGTTATGTGCTTTTTTAAATCTTCCGAACTAAAGTATTCAAAATATTTTTCTTTTACCGGCAACAAGTAACAATTTGTGCTGTTCTTTAAATTTCCAGAGAAGAAACTTGCTTCTTGAATAGCGTGAGGGAAGTAGATAATTTTATTTTCCAAAAAATCATTTCTTGTGAGCCAATTATATCGTGTTCCATCAGGTAATATATTCCTATCTGCATCTTCTTTAGCGATAAAACTTGCCCATTTTGTTGTTTCTGTTAATGACCAATTTTCATATCCGCTGCCATTTCCTCCTTTTAGAGGCAAGATCAAAGGTAATAATCCACTTCGCAAGGTCGTTTTAACTTCAAAATTACTTGCAATAACCTTGTTCTCGTCTGTTTTTTGTTCGTAAATAGGTTTGCTTAAAATTTCATATCCTGCAATTGGATTATAATTATTCTTCAACTCCTCTATTGCTAAATCTGGATGTTCAAAAATATTATTTACTTCTTCAATTTTTTCAGATAGCAATTCTTTTTGTGCTTGTAGATAGTTATAAAAATCTTTAAAAACCCATTCAGACTTGTTGTTTACTGTATGGACTTCATTATTTGCTGCAAGCCAAGTGTATAAATATTTTTGAAATTCCCAACTGCGCTTGTGTAAAGGCAATACACCTGAATATGCTTTGTGGTTATTACTTAATTGAATATCTATTAGATTTTTTATCTCTCCTTTTTCATTTACCTTATTAAATTCGTTTGCCGAACTGAAGAACAATGTACATGGCGAAGTTGCACCAATCATTTCTCCGGAAGGCTTATATTTTAAAATGTAGATACATTTCATCTTGTCAAAATTATAAGCTTCTGCGTCATTTTCTAAAAATGTTTTCAGTGTTTTGTGTAAAGTTTTATGTCCGGCTTGGAGTTTGTGTAAATCAGTATCTTTATCCCACTTTACAATTTCAATTTTGTTCCGCCACTTGGCATAGGTGAAAAATATTTCCGCCACATCTAAGCTATCTGAAACAATTTTTTGATAAGCGGCCAATGCTCTTTCTCCGTTTGCTGCAACTTCGCTAAAAGCGGTTTTTACTAATGCAATTCTTGCAAAAGGTGAGGGAATAGAAGTTGGTTGATTTTCAGACTTGTCATTGGAACTTTCTATTGCATTTATCTGTTTATCATCATACATTCGTGATTCATCCCAATGTTTGAGGGAGTTTTGCAAATCGTGTTGCCCTTTTGTTTCACTTTGCAGACGGAAAACATATTTTGTATCTTGATTCTTTGCCATGATTCTTAAGATTTAAAGTTGATTAATGATTCTGTAGTACGGTAAAAAAGTTCGAGAAAACGACTTTCGTTACTCAATGCTTTGTCTGTTTTCGAAATTTGCCGGTTGAGTTCATCGTCAACTTTTCCCCAATTTTTATATCTAATTCTATCGCTCCATGTTAGCTTTGTTGTCAGACTAATATCGCCTTTTACAAAATCAAAGGCATTATTGCTATAAAGGTTGAAAGGAGAAAATCTACGATTTTGATTTTCCATTTCTTGTAGCCAAACAAAGAATGAAGATTGTAATGCTTCGAGTTTTCTTATTGCATTTTCTTTGCGAAAATTTTTATTAAATCGCCCATGAGCATACGGTTGGTATTTGCTCTCTTTTTCAAAAATATATTGCATATAATTTCGGAACATCAAAAAGCGGGAAAGGGGATTTATGAGCATTTTTTTTGTTTCATCTTCTAAATTTGCAAAACCGATTTCTGAAACATTCGCACCGATACCAAACTCTTTGTAAGTTGTACTTTCAATCTTATCGTCTTTTCTATGAATGTTTTTTTGCTGCAATTGTGGATTAACAAAGTCTAGTATTGACATTGCAGCTGCCAACTCCACAAAATGAGCGTTATTTTTTTGTCCATCACCACCCTTGTGGTGTTCGTACGTTGTAGTGTTCGTATCGGCAATATAATAGAGCGTGTCCAATTTTTTGTCCTCTGTTTTGTAATACGATAGTGCAGCTTTTGATTTGTCGATAAATGTATCGGAATTAACCAAACTATTATCAGTCGCTGCTCCTACATTAAAATAGGGCAATACCGAAATTGCTCCTATTGGAGCTTTATTTACTAATCCCCAATTTGCTAACGGCTGTCCGTCTGCATCTTTCTGATTAGGAGTTTGCAATACTTTCCGTAAAAGTGGAAAACCGCTTGCCCCTGTACCACCAAAAATGGAACTGATAATAAAAATGCGGTCGCCGTCTTTAAAATCGTTTGCAAAAGCCTTAAAAATATCGCTATCATCAAATTGATTTAACACAACACTTCCGATATTAGGATTTCCTTGAAAGCCCTCGGTCATATCCAATTCTAAAGTTTCTTTTGAAAAAAGAATATCCACCAACGCTTTATTTTCGGTACTCATCGTATTCTTGCCTATAAATTCATTGAATTTTTGAGTATTGTCTTTTAATTGCAAACAAAGTTCATCATTCAATAATTCAATTTGCGTATTGAAAAAACGATTTTTATATCCTTTTTGAGCGTCTTCTTTTGGCGCAATATTGTTTACTGCTATATAATTTTCTATCAATGTTTTTGTTCGTGTTAAGTCATGATTTGACATATCTCTATCAATCACGATGGGTACGATAGTATCCACACCACACTCTACGCCGGAAGCGAGCAACATTGTTAATGATTTCAGTACTCTTGATCCGGTGCCGCCTATTCCGAATATATATAATTTATTACTTGCCATGATTTTAAAATTTAAAAGGTGAAAACTTGCAATTGCGACTTCCCCATTTTATAATGAGAGAACAAAAAACAAAAGCGACAATGGACACAATGATATTTGCTAATCCGAATCCTAGACATTCAGCAACAGAAATAGCGGAAATATCCGAAGAAATATTGCCCGCAAGTAAATCGGAATAGCAGGTTCCAAAAGCAAGTAAAAAATTAATTATTAGCACGGTAATTAAAAAGATTAACCATTTAAATCCACGATTCCATCGAGGGTGGTTTAGAATATAATAATACGTTACACATGCCGCTATGCAAATAATTAATGCGCTTATGCCAACAAAAAAGAAAAGATTAGTCTCTGTGTAATCTCCTGTAACTTCATTCCATCCGCTTAAATGTTCGGCTAAATTTGAGCCGAATAGGGAAGAAAACCATCTGTAAATTGTTTCCATATAATTATTTTTTTAAATTAAATTTCATTGTTGTATAAATTGAATTTCCTGAAAAATTGTACGCTTCATAAATTCCTTCCACCAAATATTTAATGCCAAAAGTTTTGTTGATAGCATTGTTCTTATAAATATCAAGTCCTTCATCATCGTTAATCTCGTAAATCCATTGGGGGCGTTGATTTATGAGTACAATTTCCAATTCACCTACAGAAATTTTGTCCGTAGTGAGTTTCATATTGTGGGTATAATTTGTATTAGGGCTTGTGTTATGTTCGATTTCAATAAGATAATCATTGTTTGATAGCTTGTTTATCAAACGTGCATAACTTTCTATGTTCATCAGGTATTCATCGCCCAATAATATTGAGAAAAGAGACAAATCCATCCCGATAGTAAACATGAAATTTCCTTTATGCACACCTTTTGAAGCTTTTTTGATATTGAAAATCGAAGTTTTAGTTGATTTTTTATCACGGTCAAAAGAACCGAATTTAGGGCTATTCAAAATAGCATAATCAATTTCTTTATTTAGTGTGGGCAACAGTGTGTAAGAATGTTGTATGCCGCCACCTTTGAATTTTCTGTTGGGAATATGTGCTTTCAATAAAGTAATATTAGCTACATCGCCAATAACCCAAATGTAATAAGGGCGGGAAGTATTAATAGTTTCAGGCTTATCTTCGCGATTAAAATATTTTCCTTTAAAGTTTGAAGTTAGTTGATAAACCATGACCACAGTTTTAGGATATTTTTTTAAATAGTCAGCCATTGTGGTTTTAATCCCTATTTGCTGATTGACAAGATATTGCTGTGCATTTTTTCCTCTCCCTGGAGAGAAAATCCCGTCTGTTATCAAAATTGCTACATCATTTTGCTGCGTTTCAGAAAGTATGGTTTTGAATACATTTGAAATGTCGGTAGTAGCACGATTTCCACCTCTTGCCCGAAAAGTTGTTGGTTCAAGTTTCTCAATAAAATCGGCAATATCAGAGCCATGCGAAATAATTTGACTGTTGATATAAAAAAGATTTAATGAATCGGCTAAGTTTGATATTTTAATATCACTCAAATAGTTGTAAACTGCCTGTTCAAATTCAGTTATTCCTTCAACATATCCGTCCATACTGGCTGAATTCTCAATATAGACATTGATGGTAGGTTTTGTTAGCGCTACAGAATCTATGGTTGCATTAGTAGAAATAGCTATAGGCGTTTTCCGTCCTGAGTTGCCGCTGCAAGCAATAAGCAGCAGAGATGCAAAAGTAAAGAGTAAAAATTTTTTCATATTAATTTTCGTTTTTTATTATCATATTGTCTGAAAAACAGCTGACTTTATTCAATTGAAGCAGCAAGTGGATAGGTGTCTCAAAATAATCACTTTTTTGCTTGTAAATAAAAATATTTTAGACACATTTGTTAAATTGTTATAGATGCAAAGAGGACTTACTCCGCTTTTTGTGGCGTGGCAAATCCTCTTTGTATTTTGTATATAAGAAAGTCTTTCTTTTTTCCTAACTGATTGATTGCATATATATATATATATATATATAATCAGCGAGTTACGCAGCTTGCATAGGAAGGGAACTGCGCCTTTAAAAATCATAAATGAGTTAGTCGTTAACATTATTTATAATAATATGGGAGATAATATGAGGACAAAGGTAATATATTTTTTTGTTATTCAACTATTTTGATTCTTTCATTTTCTTGTTTTACTTTGTCCTCTTTTACAGCCAAATCAATGGCGTAGTGTAAAATTGAATCTATTTGTTTGCCCACTTTGGCAAAGCCAAAGGTGCGAGCTAAATAACGCAGTAATTCGTCTTTTTCAATGCTCAAATTATTAATTACGACTTCTTGTAGAGCAACAATAATTTCTTCGGGAGCAATGTCTTCTATATTGCGTTTTTCGATATCGTTGCTGCGATAATAATTTTGCGTGGAACTGCTGTTTGCCATTCGATAGAATGGCTGGAGATGTTGTGTTTGCACCAAATCCATTTCGTCGATAATATTTTCCAAATGTTTATCCAGCTTTGCCCCTGCGCGGCTGATATTCCAAGCTCGCAACACTTTTTTGTACAACAAGCTTTTGCTAATTGGAGCTTCTATTTCAACTACACTTTGTATTTGTTGTTTGATATGATTACGATATTGAAAGTCGTATATCATTTCGCTGTTGGCATTGGGAATAACATCCAAAATATGTGCAATATATGGCTGCTGCTTAGTGGCAACACTAATAGGTGCTTCTTCAATAAGTATTTTTATTGGTTCTATTTCAGGAATAGCAACAGACTCCGGAATAGATTCTTCCGTTTCAGGCTGAATTTGTAATACATTCACTTTCTTTGCAATTGAATCAATGATTTTATCCGCATTTTCGTGCCAGTCCATTGTCCAAATACGGAAAATGTTCCAGCCTAATGCTTTCAAAACAGATGGCATAACCATTTCACGGTCGTTGCAGGTGCAAGCTTTGTAATAATAATCTCCGTCCAGAACAATGCCTAAAATATATTGTTGCGGCTTATCGGGATGAACAATGCCAATATCCACTTTAAATGCGGAAGTGCCGATATTAGATTTTATGTTTAATCCCTTTTCCTGCAATCGTTTTCCGATAGTTTCCGATAGAAGCATTCGATTTTGGGTTGCCCGAATATCTTCGGAGCGAATAGTTAACTGTCCGCTTTCTGCAAATTGTAAAAAAGCTTTTAGTCCGGCAACTCCTTCGGACGAGGTACGGGAAAGATCAATTTGGTCGGCTTTGAGCGTGGCAAAAATGTGCATTTCGTAACGTGCTCGCGTTACTGCTACATTCAGCCTGCGCCATCCTCCATTTCGATTAAGCGGTCCAAAATTCATACTCACTTTTCCATCTTCATCGGGCGCATATCCCACCGAAAACAGGATAATATCACGTTCATCGCCTTGCACATTTTCCAAATTTTTTATGAATAACGGCTCATCACATTCATTGGCAAGCTGCTCTAATTGTGGATCTGCCATGAAGAGTTGTTGTAGCTTTTCCTCCACTAAATTTTGCTGTGTTTGACTGAAAGTTACGACTCCCAAACTATATTTGCTTTTTTTTGTGTTGCTGTAATGTGTTTTAATGTATTGTGCAATCGATTCCGCTTCAAATTTGTTGGTGCGGGTTTTTCCCTTGTCGTAAAAGCCACTTACGTGGTGGTACTGAACTTTGCGATTCAAATCATCTGCCGAAGGAAAGGTGAGTAATTTGTTTTCATAATAGTTTGCGTTGCTAAAAGCGATTAGGCTTTCGTGTTTGCTGCGGTAATGCCGTAAAAGGTATTTGGAAGGAACAGATAACGAGAGACAATCATCCAAAATGCTTTCCAAGTCTTCCATTTCAATGTTTTCTTCATCCGCTTTGACACTGCTAAAAAACGAAGTAGGCGGCATTTGATTAGGGTCGCCAACGATAATAGCCTGTTTTGCGCGAGCTAACGCGCTTATGGCTTCGCAGGTTGGCAACTGCGAGGCTTCGTCGAAAATTACCAAATCGAAATGCTTGGTGTCCACATCAAAATATTGTGCTGCGGAAATCGGACTCATTAACATACAGGGAGAAATACGCGGTAATAATGTCGGTATTTGGTCGAATAATTTACGAATGCTTAATCCTCTGCCACGATTTCTAATTGCTCGTTGTAAAATACCTATTTCCGAACTTTGCATAGCTTCTACGGTGGTATTGGGTACTTGCGCTGCCAGCTTTATCTGTAACTCATGTATGGTATGTGTTTGGTAATCTTTAGCTATTTTTTTATATTGCTCAATCTTGCTTTCAAATAACTCCGTATTAAATAAATTTAATATTTCGTGTTTTTCTATTACTTGTCGAGCAACAGATGCGTGTGTGGTGTAATGGAAATAATCCGTAATAGCCACTACATCGCATTTTTTATCTTTGTAAGCATCTATCAGCCATTGTAAATGTAATGAATTTCCCGAATTGCATATTTGTATATAATTCAGCCAATCTTTTAGTTTTGGCAAATGTGAGTATATGTTTTGCAATTGCATTGTGGTTTCTTGTAGCCAATTTTCTTTTTGCGAAAATGTAATCCCTGTAAGGTTTTTATAGTTCTCTTCATACTCGTGGAATGTTGTCGAAGTATTTTTGAAATTGTCAATTAACGCTATATGGCTATTTTTTATTTCATCGGAATACAAAATGTTTTTATCAATCAATAGCTCTACCCATTTAGTAAGAGCATTATGCCCCCATATGTTCATTGCTTCGTTTATATGTTTTACCACAATGGCTTTTTGTTCAATATCGGCAATATCGGTATCCTCTTCTTTGTATAAGCTTTTCAATGCAGTTTGTACGGATAAAAAACGATTTTGTTGCAAAAACCGCAGTGCCTCCTGCATTTGATTGTGTCGAGCAAATAATAGTTCTACTTCATTATTCGTTTTGAAGGTTGTTTTTCGGTACAGATTTACTTGTTTGTTGATACGTCTTGTTTTTGTCCACTTGGGTAAAAACCAAGCTTGTTGAGCCTCTTTCCATTGCATTTCCATTGCCGAAATATCAGTACTTAAAATATTCCGATTATATTCGTTTAAGATATTTTGCAGTGCTGTTTGATATTTCTGAAAATGTCTGCTCCACTCCTCATATATTGCATAGTTTTCTCTGTTGGATAAATAGCGAAAAAACTCCAAAGATATATTGGGTAAATTGTATAGAGTTTGTGCTGTTTGAGTAAATTGTTCCCATTCTGATTTGCTTTGTATTTCAAAGGGGAAATGAATTACCGAATAAACAGCTTGGGTTGACTGTTTTACATCAGGAAGTAGTTTTAATAGATCTAGCGTTTGCGAAACGAGAGCATCGTTCAATGAGGCTGAATACTGGGGGAATTGTATAGCTGCCAACGGATTTTCTTTGGGGTGGACTATCAGTTGTGTAATGGATTGAAATTGAGGAAGCCAATCGACCCACTGTTGCCAAAGAGATGTGTTTAATTGAAGTAAAGTTGTTTCAGGAATAATGTCCTTTGAGAAATCTGTATTGCGGTAATGTCCCAAAACGGATATGCTTTCGTATAAGCTCCAACCTGCCGGTTGTTTTTTATGTAAGATATTCACATAATCGCTTATTCCTTTCTTTGCCATATCTAAGCGTTGTGACTCCTGTTCATAATCTATGGTATGGGCTATTTTGGTAAATTCAATGGATTTAGCCAGTTGATCGAGCACATCTGATTTTTTAGATTTATTGGAATGTAACTCCAATGCGAAATGAGTAAGTCCGATTTGTTCCAATCGTTTGTAAACCACATCTAATGCGGCTTTTTTTGCAGCTACAAACAACACCCTTTTTCTGTGATATAACGCATCGGCAATAATGTTGGTAATGGTTTGCGATTTACCTGTTCCCGGAGGACCGTGTAGTATAAAACTATGTCCTTTTTGTGCTGTCAGTACAGCTTCCATTTGCGATACATCGGTAGGGATAGGTAGTGTTAAAAACTTTGACTGAATGCTGTCTAAATCGGTTTCAGTAATGATTTTAGGGTTGTCGTAAAAAGCTAATTTTCCCTCTACTAAACTTTTTACCATATCGCTTTTTAGTAATTCCTCTTGGTGGGACACAATGTCTTTCCATAAAATCAATTTGCTGAATGAAAAATTGCCCAATACCAATTGTTCTTCAACATCCCATCCTTTTAAGTGCATTACAGCCCTGCGCAGTATTCCCATTACTTTTGCTACGTCCACCCCTTTATCGTCAGAAGGGAGCTGTTCGAGGGTACTCAGGTCAAGTTCGTATTCCTGTCTCAAAAATTCTATGAGAGTAATGTTTACTAACGTTTCTTCCTCTCTGCTTTTGAGCGTGAATTTACTATTTACCGACCTTCGTCCGATTTCTACAGGCAAAAGTAGAATAGGGGCGTAACGAGGTTGATCCGGCGTTTTTTTGTCATACCATTTAAGCAAGCCAATAGCAAGGTATAATGTGCTTGAGCCGTTTTCTTCAATAGCCTGTTTCGCATTTTTGTGTATATAGGGAAGTATATTGTCTAAATCTTGAGGATGGTAATGAGTAAGCAAACGATTATACTTCAGTTCGTCATTTGCTATTTGGTATAGAGGTGACGACTGATGAAGCGGCTGTGTGAATAAGTTATATTTTCGCAAGATTTCAGCATTTGGATTGGACAATATGGAAAATGTCTTTCCTTCCCACAATGTATCTTCCAAATGATTAATATCAATATCTACCAACTGTAACATATTGCGAGTCATGCGCAAATTAAGCAAGTTGTTCCGCAATGATAAATCTAATAACTTGCGTTCCCATATTTTCTGTTTTGTTTTAGGTCGATTGCTTTGAGCTAATTCATCTTGATAGATGGTGCCAATCTCAAAACATTTTTCCATAATAGCGATATCTTCTTTTTGTAGCTCTTCTTCGTTCAGCTGCGTTCCCACAACATTGGTAAGCAACGGTAGCGGACGTATGCGAGAAGTTCTGGCTCGCTTAATATCTACCGATAACAAAAAATCTTCTTTTTCCACTAACTGAGACTCGCCCATATTCAGTGCATTGCTGAAACGTATATTATTTCCTTTGCAAACACTAGTTGCTTCCACTACTGCTATTTCTCGAATGCCTTTAGATATACGCTTAGTAATAGCTGTTTTATCATCGTTGATGATTTCTGAAAACTTGTCATCTTGTAACCAGCAACCCACGAATGCGTGTCCGCGAACAATTATGAGAATAGGATTTAGGTCAACTGCCTCCAAGCAAGCGACAAACAATAAACTCAAATCAATGCAATTGCCAAATCTTTCTCGTTGAATAGTATTGAGTAAACGTAAGCGTTGCCCGACTTCTTCGTATCCGGGAGGTAGTGAGCTATATACAATATCTTCACTTTGAATAGCTGTATAAATTGCCGACATTATTTGCAGCACACGTTCAGGGTCGTTACTTTGATAACCCTCAAAAGCAGTTGTAAGCCTCTGTTTCTCCAGTACCTCAACAGCTTTTCGTTTGATATGATAAATATATGGGTGATTGGGCGTAATATAAGTGGCTATCAATTCGGGCAATATCTGAAAACCGCCAAATTGTTCCAAAGGCTGAATATCTATGTTGATTGTTTCGGATGCCAATACATTGTCTTGTTGAACAATCTTTATTTTTATGATTGCTTTTTCGGTCTCAGACAGTTTGTTGAGAAAATCCCTATTTAATTTTAAAGAGTTCAAAGGAATGTTTACATTTTTTTTCGCTGGAATGCTTTCAATAGTATAGCGAAACGATTCCATACATGGCAAATCGGAACTTATTCTTACCTCAATTGAAACAATGTCTATTTCGGATGCATTTTCGATAGCTAATGATCGAATGGGTTTTATGTTGTTTAAATATAAAGAGATGTTAAGAAACGGGGAGGCTTCTTTGTGGATGATAAGAAGAGGTTGAGTTTCCATTTGCATAATTTTTAAGGTTTAGAATATATTTTACTTTGTATGCGCAGTTAATTTGGGTTTGTGAAGTTTATTGTAATAGTGTTGGTAAAGGCGTTTGTATATTGATTTGCCGGATTTTTGTTTGATTTTACAGTATAGGCTGGTTGTGATTTTCGCAAACAAAGCTAATAATTATTTTATTTAAAAACAAGGTCTTATGCCGAAACATACATGTGGTAAAATTATTATTGTTACAAAATAAAACTGATAAAAAATAGAAGTATAATATGTCTTGCCATTATAGATATTTGAGTTAGAGAAGAATTGTTATGAGAATATTACGAATAGAATTTTTACAAAAACAAACTCCCCGAATTGCATTGCAATTCGGGGAGTCTTGTAAAATAGTTTAATCAAAAATGATTAAAAACTTGCTAAGCGTTTATAGCTGTTGTAACGCCATTTTGCAAATTCTTCGGTACGTATGAAAAGTTCTTCCGCTTCGTTGGGGAATGTTTTTATCAACGACGAATAACGTACTTCGCCTTTCAAAAATTCTTGGAATTTTGCCCAATCGGGTTCTTTGCTATCTAATGTAAACGGATTTTTTCCTTCGGCTTCCAAGTTTGGATTGTAACGATACAAGTGCCAATAGCCACATTCTACCGCTAATTTTTCTTCACGCTGTGTCGCGCCCATTCCGTTTCTCAATCCGTGATTGATACAAGGAGCGTAAGCAATAATGATTGAAGGTCCGTTGTATGCTTCGGCTTCTTTCAACGCATTGAAGAATTGCGCTTGGCTTGCGCCCATTGCAACTTGTGCAACGTAAACATAACCATAACTCATTGCCATCATACCTAAGTCTTTTTTGCGAATACGTTTTCCGGCTGTCGCGAATTTTGCCACAGCGCCCACCGGTGTTGCTTTCGACGATTGTCCGCCAGTGTTTGAATACACTTCTGTATCTACCACCAAAACATTTACATTTTCGCCCGAAGCTAATACGTGATCTAATCCGCCGTATCCAATATCGTAAGCCCAGCCGTCGCCGCCAAATATCCATTGCGAACGAATGACTAAATAATCTTTTAATAAAATAATTTCTTTGCAATAATCGCAGTCGCAAACTTCGGTTAAAGGAATAATTTTATCGGCTAATTCACGCGTTTTGGCTGAATCATCGCGATTGCTAATCCATTCAGCAAATAACGCTTTCAATTCGGCAGAGCAGCAATTGCAATCTTGCGCTTGAAGCATCAACATAGCAATGCGGTCACGAACGCGCTCAGAACCTATCCGCATACCTAAACCAAATTCGGCATTATCTTCAAATAATGAATTTGCCCAAGCTGGTCCGCGTCCGTTTTTATCCAAGCAATAAGGCGAAGAAGGGAATGAACCACCGTAAATTGAAGTACAACCTGTGGCGTTCGAAATCATCATACGGTCGCCAAACAATTGCGTGATTGTTTTAATGTAAGGCGTTTCGCCGCAACCGGTACAAGCACCCGAAAATTCAAATAAAGGTTGTGCAAATTGACTATTTTTTATGTTGGTCGATTTTTCTTGAATCGTATCTTTATAGCCAACGTGCGCGTGCAAGTGGTCATAATGCGGTTGTTCCACCATTTGCGATTCGAGCGATTCCATTACTAATGCTTTTGTTTTGGAAGGACAAATATCGGCACAATTGCCACAACCCGAACAATCGAGCGGACTAATTTGCATACGGAAATTATATTCTTTGAAAGGACCGTTTCCTTTTACGGTTTTTAAACCGCCGGAAATTTTTGCCAATTCTTCGTCATTTAATAAGAACGGACGAATAGCTGCGTGAGGACACACATACGAACATTGATTACATTGAATACAATTTTCGGGAATCCATTCGGGAACGTGAACGGCAATGCCGCGTTTTTCGAAAGCAGACGAACCGCAAGGCATTGTACCGTCTTCGTAATTTAAGAAAGCGCTTACCGGCAAATCGTCGCCATTTTGCGCGTTTACCACATCGGCAACGTGTTTAATCCATTCGGGAGCTAAACGAGCGTGCGTCTCGGGTTCAAATTTTCCGTTGAAATTAATCCATTCGGCAGAAACTTCTACTTTGGTTACATCGCTGCCACTATCAACCGCTGCATAATTTAATTTTACAATTTCTTCGCCTTTGTTACCGTAACTTTTCTCAATCGCTTTTTTCATTTCTTTTACCGCTTGGTCAAAAGGAATAACGTTTGCGATTTTGAAGAACGCGGCTTGTAGAATAGTGTTGGTGCGATTTCCTAAACCAATTTCGTCGGCAATTTTAGTCGCGTTAATAATGTAGAAATTAATTTTCTTTTCGGCTAAGGTGCGTTTCACGAAATCGGGGAGGCGTTTTTTAGTTTCTTCCGCATCCCACAAACTGTTAAGCAGGAATGTTCCGCCGATTTTGATACCACGTAAAACGTCATATTTTTCTAAATACGAAGGAACGTGACAAGCTACAAAATCGGGAGTTGTAACTAAATATGGAGAGTTGATTGGTTGTTCGCCAAAACGTAAGTGTGAGCAAGTGAAACCACCCGATTTTTTACTGTCGTAAGCAAAATAAGCTTGACAATATTTCGGAGTTGTTTCGCCAATAATTTTGATTGTATTTTTGTTTGCGCCCACAGTTCCGTCCGAACCTAAACCATAGAATTTTCCTTCAAATGTGCCGGGTTTCGCCAAACTGATTTCTTCTTTTCTCGGTAACGATTTAAAAGTAACATCGTCCACAATGCCAACTGTGAAGCCGTTTTTCGGCTCATTCAATTTTAAATTTTCATACACAGAAATCATTTGTGCCGGAGTGGTATCTTTCGACGATAAACCGTAGCGACCGCCAATAATAATCGGCGCGTTTGGTTGTCCGTAGAAAATA
>JGI994J12354_10003540_pt1 | contig 14501 bp, 10 predicted proteins | sample IntmicLarv3ML3BL_FD_12354 | JGI IMG/M metagenome (IMG submission 12354)
GCCGTTGCTGTTCCAAGCCGTTGTCTATTCCGGCACGGCGGGTATGGTCAAGTATGTCGAACGCGAGGACGGCGAGCGCCAGTACATCTATATGGGCGGAGAGGCGAGCCTTTGCGCATTTGACTCGCACAAAAAGTGCAATTACTGCGGATACTGCTTCTCGCACCCGGAGGAGCGCCCGAAGCGCCCGTACGAGTACGTCAAGTGGACCGTTGTTAACGAGGACAACGTGACCTCATACAGTGATACCGGCGCGTACGACCACACGAAGGCTCCGGATTCGACGAAATGCGTCGTCTCGGCGACGTATAAGCATAAGGCGTATTCTGACGCGACGAAGCTCAAGGCTCCGAAGCCGGCACTTAGCGAGGAAGTCGCCAAGTGCGTCCTCGCAATGCCGAGGGAGGAGACGCGTTGGGGAGATTGGTGTCCGTCACCGCAGGCGTATTTCCGCGGCGAGACGTATATGGAGGACGCAAACTACCACATCGGTTGGCAGATTTTCACCGGTGCGAACGATATGGAGGATACGCACATCCATCAGGGCGTTGAGGAGTATATCTTCTTCATGGGCGCTGACCCGATGAACATTTTCGATTTCGATGCCGAGATTGAGTTCCTGTTCGGCGACGACCCCGACCATATGGAGAGCTATATCATCACAAAACCGACAGTTGTGCGCATTCCGGCGAATGTGTGGCATTGCCCGATTCGCTTCCGCAAGATGAATAAGCCATTGCTGTTCCAAGCGGCGTTCCTGTCCGGCACATGGGGCACAATCACGCGCAATCCGGAGGTCAACGACGAAGAAACCGCAAAGAGTAAGCACTTCCTGCGCAAGCACACGTATAACTACATGGGCGACAATGTCCGCCTTTGCAAGTTTGACGAGACGAAGCGCTGTAACATCTGCGGTCTGTGCTTCAGAGCGCCCGCAATCGAAGAGTAATTAAAAATATCTCAAAACACCACCCGAAAGCGAAGCTTTCGGGTGGTGTTTGTTGAATTGAGCGCTAATATCCGCTATAATGGTGAAAAATGACCCGCAAAACTCTACACCAAATGTTGGGCATAGGGAGTGCAAAGCTGATATGCTGTACTCAAAAGGAGGCTTAGGGAATGGATTTACTTGCACAACTCAACCGCGCGGTGGAGTATATTGAGGCGCACATCTGCGACGACCTCCAGCTCGGCGATGTCGCGCGAACAACGTCGTACTCGGCGTACCATTTCGGGAGGCTGTTCTGCTACATTGCAGAGCTTCCGCTGTCAGAATACATCCGCCGGCGCAAGCTGTCGCTCGCCGCGATAGAGCTTCAAAGCGACGATATCAAGGTAATCGACCTCGCAATAAAATATGGGTACGAGAGCGCCGACAGCTTCACGCGTGCCTTTACAAAACAGCACGGAATCACGCCGACGGCGGCACGGCAGAGCGGCGCAATGCTTAAAAACTATCCGCCCCTGAGCTTTCAAATTCAGATTAAAGGAGTTGCGAGTATGAATTGGCGAATTGAGGAGCGCGAAGCGCTCGAGGTGTTTGGCATTGAGCGAATTTTCGGCAATGACGAGGTTGCGATTGTCCCCGATTTCTGGACAGAGCTTCGTGAAAACGGCGAACTTGACCGTTTGGAAGCCGCGGCAAATAGAGGGGCTTCCGCCGTTGGCGAGGATATTCTGCGTGCCGTCTGCGGTTACAATGAAGTTGAGGGCGACCGCTTCCCGTATCTAATCGGCGCGGTAAAAACGCCCGATTGCAAGACCGAGGGTTACACAGTTGCAAAGGTTCCAAAGACAACGTGGGCGGTGTTTCGCAGTGAGAAAATCGACTATATGGGAGCCGCAATGAAGGAGCTTTTTGACCGCGCGTATCAGGAGTGGCTTCCGAGCTCCGGATATGAGTGGGCGCCCTCGCCCGATTTAGAGTTGTACTACACGACAGATGACGGCAAATTCTACGACGAATGCTGGATACCAGTAATCAAGAAATAAACGCAAAACCCCCGCGAAAGTTTAACTTTCGCGGGGGTTTTTATTCAATCAACCGTGACTAAATCCTTAATTGCTTCATAGCGTTTATCGCCGATACCCTCAATGCTTTTTAGAGTTGTTATCCGCCGAAAATCGCCGTTGCGCGTGCGGTATGCGATAATCCGCTCCGCAATTGCGGGTCCGATACCGGGAAGCCCCTCAAGCTCTGCCTGTGTCGCAAGATTAATGCGCAGCTTGCCGTCAATGTAGTGCGACTCCGTGGCAGGAGTTGCCTCCGCGGTAGGTTCAACCGATGATACAGTCGCGGTTCCGCTTGTTTGCTTTGGTTCGTCGGCGGGAGTTGCGGACGGCTCAGCGGAATCGGGTGTCGGCTCCGGCGTTTCAATAGGCGCGGCAGGTGTGGGGGAGGGAGTTGGCGTTTCATCAACCGGCTCTTCGAGGAATGCCGGAGTTGTCGTCGCGGCTGAAATTGCGATTGCCTCAGTCGGCGAAAATGACACGACGCTGTTTGAGCCGCTGCGCCCGACGAAGTATCCAAGAGTGAACGTCAAAAGCAGTGCGGTAACGAAAAGTGCGGCGATTTCGGGTTTCTTCAAGCGTTCACATCCTTTACTGGCAAATATGGAAATTTGTAGAGATTCTATCACAAAAAGCGACAATTTTCAACTAAAAATATAATTTTTTGCCGCTTAGTGCAAGCCGCGCTCCTCCTGCCGCAAAAAGAACAACAGGCAGTCACCTTTGTGACTGCCTGTTGCTGTGTTTAACTAAATATGAATCTCGTATCCGTCGGACTCTCTTTTGTAATCGTGCTCAATAGATGCTTCAATCATCTCTGCAAAAGCCCAGTGCTGTATCGGAAGGTCGGGGTAGCGCGTGTGTAGCTCAGTGTCTATATTCTCGCGCTTAATGCCGCGGCCTAACATATAGTTTACGATTTTCACAGCCTCCGCACGTGTGATGGTGCGATCCGGCATAAAGATGTAACCGGGGTATCCGTTAATCCAACCCTTGATGTATGCCGACACAATGTATCTGCGCGCCCAGTGGTTCTCGGAGACATCAGTGAACGGATTCGTTGTGTTTGCCTCCAAATCGTCGAAGCGCGATACGATAGTGGCAAATTCGGCACGGGTAATGCTCTTGTTCGGCATGAATGTGCTGTCGGGATAGCCCGTCAGAATATCTATGCTGACCAGATAGTTAACAGCCTGTGCGTACCAGTCGCCGTCTGCAACGTCGCTGAATGTGCCTGCCGCCGCGGTGTTCTTGGCGGGGTCTTTCAGTAGTCGCCAGAAAATCATCGCAACCTCCGCACGTGTGAGGTGACTATCGGGCTTTATCGAGCCATCGGGATATCCCTGAATGTACTTTACGTGGTCATCAACTTCAAGGAGCTCACGGATTTTGTCGCTCACCGGCGGACGCGGATCAACCGGGTCCGGATCCGGGTCTGGTGTCGGTGAAGGACCGGGACCGGGGCCGGGCGGTGTGGGCGGAATGACTATGGAATTTCTCACATAGTAGAATGTGATGGTATTGCCGGTCGCGGCGACGCTTGTGATGGTCTCGGTGTACGGCGAAATGTTGTTCATAGTTGTACCATCAACAAGCTGATAACCTGACAGATTCATAGAATTATAACTGAATGACGAGCCGATTACCGCATTAGAAACAACAATCGGAGTGATAATATCCGTCGTGGTATTGTACAGTTTCGCGTAAATCGTGACGTTCGCAAGACCGGTCTCGTACTCAAGCGTGATGGAGATATTCGCGTTCACGTTGATGTTGTTAAGCTTCGCTGCCTCGCCGGATTTGAGTACCCAGTTCGGAGCTAAGACCGGCAGGTCAGCCGTGGTCAGGCCGTTGTATGCCGCGGCGCTCTTCGGCACACGGACAGAGAAGCTGTAAAGCGAATTACTTGCGCTGTCAATGCCATTGAGTGTGATGTAGATATATGTGCTGTTGACGACACTCTCGACAGTCTCATAGAAGAAGTGAATTGTCGTTGCCGTGCCGGCGGGGTAGCCGGCAGAACTCGTAATGTCGAGAATCGGACCGCCGTTGACCTGGTATCTCGTTGCGACGTAGCCGTGTTTGTGTGGGGGATAGAGCAAAATCGTGTTGCCGACAACGGTGCGCTCGACGATTTCAATCGTGTCGAGGTTGTTCGTAATCGTCGTCTTGAATCGATTGTCACTATAAACGACTGTGATGATGTTGCCGGAGCCCTCTGTTGCGGTCAGATTGCTGTTCGAAGCGGAATAAGCGAATCCAAGCGCGGTCAAATCCGGAATCTGCGCCGCGGCGAGCGTAATCGTCTCACCGCTAGCCGCCGGCTCGTTGTAGCTCTGCAAGAGTGTGTAAGTTGCGGAATTGGTCGGATTGTATGTCATACCGTCGTTGATTACGCGGATTTCGACAGGCACAGTTCCGGCTTGAATCGGCAGGAACCATACAATCGCCTCGTTTGCAGAGGTCTTGACGTAATACAACGTCGAGCCCTGCGCCGCAAGGGTGTAATCGGTGTTCGGCACGAGCGCGTCAAGCGTCGGAATGTTCGTGGCGTAATCATAATTCTCAAGCACGCGCAGATTCGGCACGCTGATTGAAATCGGCAGGCTGCCCGAATCAAGAATCTGATTGCCGGTGCTCATGTCGTAGGCTTTTAGCGTCAGCGAAACCTTGTTTTTCGTGTAATTATAGACGATATCCGTCATCGGGGAGCCGGTCCACGTAACCGTCTGCGCAGTCTCGGTCGTCGAGTAATTTGCGATGGTCGGCACCGGCATTGTGGTCGCCGCATTTAGGACGAGCGTTTCAGTCGTGCGTCCAATCTCGGCAAGAGTCTCCGCATCGCGGTAGATTACAACCTGATTGCCCGATGCAACTAAGTAGTAGAACGTGATGGAATTGCCCGTCGCGGCGACGCTCGCAATACTCTCAAAGTACGGTGACGCATTCGCACCGCTGCCGTCGACGAGCTGGTATCCCGGAATCGACAGCGAGCCATAGCTGAACACTGAACCAACTGCCACATTTTGAATGACAAGCGGCGGAATAATATCCGTTGATGTACCGTATTCCTTCGCGTAAATCGTGACGTTCGCAAGACCGCTGACATAAATCAGCGTAACGGTCACGTCTGAGGTAGCGTCAATATCGTCAAGCTTCGCCGCCTCACCCGGTGCCAGCACCCAGTTGGGGCCCAGCGCGGGAAGCAGAGAGGGACTGACATCATACTGCGCGGCGGAGGCATCATTCAGAACACGCACGGGCAGGCTGTAGAGTACAGTGCCGCTTATGTTGTCCTTAACGCCCTTAATTGTGATGGTCGAGTAAGTACGCTCTTCCTTATAGAAGAACACGATTTCCTGCGGATTGGTGCGGTCAAGCGTTACCGTGTACGGAGAATTTATTTCGGCTCCGTCAAGCTCAACCTTGTCGAGAACCCAGCCGGGATACGTTCCGGCGGTCAAGGTCAGAACCTTACCGTCATAGTCAACGATATCACTCTCGTTAAATATAAGCTCTGTAGATTCCTCGGTCATTGCCGAGTGCTTTATGTGCAACGTTGCCGCGTGTTCATAGATGAAAGTGACCACTTCGTTCGGAGTATTACTGCCGCGAACGAATGAGAAAGAGGTTGTACTGTCATTGAAAACGCCGGAGATAAATTCGCCTCTATACACGCCGACAGCGACGTATCCGGTGATTTCCGGAGCCGATTTTGTGTAGGTTTCGTCGACAAAGCTTTTTGTAACGGTGTCGGGTGAACCCGCGATTACAGAGCCATCCGTAAGCCTGTATTTTTCAGTGACATACTGTTCTTTATCGGTGTATTTTCCGTTTGTGCTGAATGTGTAGTAGAAGACGATTTCAATCTGCTCGCCGGCGGTTGTCGGCTGAACCTGCCTCTTAATAGCATTCTGAGCATGATCCTGATCGTAGAACCACTTGTTGGGAGAGACTTCGCCGGCAATCTTGTGGTCGATATCACCGTTTGCAGTGCCATCATTCGTTCTGACGATATCGCGGTTGATACGCGTTACAGAGTGAACAGCGCTCTGCGCGGAGACGGGGACACCCCCAATTTCGCCGCGCCAGCGGGTTGTCAGATACGCAAGCTCGCTTACCGGAATACCGCCCTCTGACTTCTCGTAGTAGAAATTGATAATCGGCTCATCGTCGTAGATATCAATTCCGTCGGCAGCGAGAATCTCGGCGTATACAAGCCCGAGCTGTGACTTATCAGGAGCATCCGTCGTCGGCAGGGAATAGCGCACAAACGGCTTTAGCTCGCTCAGCCCGTCGTTAGATAAAACCTCGTATCCGACGCAGACCATATCAGGGATTGTCATAAGCGACTGCTTGCTGTAAGTGGTGTCCGTCTGCTCAATAATCGTGTTTGTTATCGGGTGAACTACGTCTGTTGTTTTTACACCGTTTTTGTACTCATAGTGATGCTCTACAAGACGCACTGCAGGCGCGGCGAACACGATGTACAGTATTTTCGAATCCTTCAGCGCACCCTCACCGGAACCATTAATCGAATCAAAGTCGAGCGAGGGATTAAACAGCTCGAAATAATCCTGTGTAACGTAGTAGCTGGGGATATCAACATTTGCAGAGATATCAACAGCATGCGAGGTCTGCGAAATATACCAACCTTTCGCATCATACGTGCCGCCGTCATTAGGCGGGATGTATGCGCCTCCGTTTTGGCGGAAATTGTGAGAGGTCGAGTCGAAACCCGGTCCGTCTAACGGCACCCAAAACTCACCGGTCAGCGAGCTGTTGATGGATATCGGGTTTCCGATGGGGTCAACAAAAACAGCCGTAAGCTTGCACCAGTTGGGGTTGCGGGTGTACTCAGCCGTGTATTTTCTGTTTGTCGAATCGCTTGTCGCGTCCGCATAGGCATCGTTCTTGACGTCCTCGTCAAGCTCAATTGTCATTGATGTGTTGTTAATAAACGGCGGTATCGGCAGAGACAGATCCCAGTGCGTCTGCGGACGGAAGAAGTTGCGGATATATGAAAGAATATCGTAACCGGTGCTTCCGATTGTTGAAAGAGGCGTTGTCTCATCAAAATCATACGGCACGCCGTAAATCGCGTTGCCGGGAGCCTGAATTTTCTCATAATCCTTGATTATGCCGGAATCGTCCTCATCGCGTACAAATATTTCGATGGGCGAATAGAAATTGTCCACCACGATACTTTTGTAGATGAAAGTGCTTGTGCCGGTGTGGTCTTTATACTCGACCGCAATCCAGTATTTCGCGTTTTTATCCGCGACAAGCTGGAAAGTGTGGTCGTTCGGTTGCGGAGAACTTACGACTCCCGACCCTGCATCGTTTGTGCCGCCGAGCGCGATTGCGTACGCCGTGTCGAAAGCGGTGCCGGTGTAGTTTGTCGGGTCGCTAATCATACCTCTGAACCAGCGTATGCCTGCAACTGTTCCGAAATGGTGACCGTTTTCAGCATCGGCATAGATTGCCACAGTGTCGATGTTACCCGGTGTGGTATAGATTTTGGTGTTCGGAAGCTTAGAGAGCTCCAAAGTATTCGGAAGCGCGGTCGGAACCCACACGTAAGCTTTTCCGCTTGTATTTCCGGGAGCGGTATAGATGTAACTTCCAATAGAAGCTTTCACAGAGAAAGATATATTTGGCGACGCGTTCACCTCAAACATAGAGAGCACGTCGTTACCGTACGAAGCGCCGTTCTTAACAGTAGATGTCCTGTTGTTGAATGCATGCACACTGCCGCTTGTGATTGTAATGTTACCCTCGGCGCCGAAGGTTCCGCCGGTTTTGCTGCCGGCACCTATATCTAATGCGGTCGCGCCGCCTGCTTTGGCGACTATGTGCGGGGTGCCGCTGATTTTTATATCACCGCTGTGTCCGGGTGTGCCGGAATCTGCACCGCCGCCACCGATGGCCGCTCCACCACCGGGTCCGCCGATAGCAGTGACTTTAGCGTTGTCAGAGATTGTAAGGGTTGATCCGGATCCCGCGTTACCACCTTTAGACGTAGTTGGTACGTTTGCAATACCGCTGCCGCTACCACCGCCGCCGATACCTGCGCCTGTACCAGCAGGAGCGCTTGCTATAGCACCGCTAGTTGCCGTAATCTCAGCATTGCCCGAAATTGTGACGATTCCACCAGAGCCGGCAGAATTTCCGCCGCTATAACCACCGCCGATACCTGCGCCGCTACCATTACTGGTGGCGGTAACAATTGCATTATCTGAAATTGAGATAGTTCCGCCGTTGCCCGCCAAGGCATTGTTGGATGCACCGCCACCGATACCGGCACCATCTTTTTCACTTGTAGCGATAACTACCGCATTGCCGCGAATGGTCAAGGAGGAAAGGTCGCCGCCAATAGAGGTACCACCACCGCCGCCACCAATACCGGCACCGTTACCGCTGTAGGCATTAGACCCTATTTCACGGGCGGTGGCCGTCACATAACCTCCCTCAATAATCATGTCACCGGCGGGCTGATTGACGCCACCGCCGATACCAGCACCGTATCCGCCACTTTCAGCGATCAGCGAACCGGAATTATCTGCCTGCCCTCTTATTGTCAAAGTCGCACTTGGCGGTACAAGAATAGCAGCTTGAGGAGTAAGATTTGGCGAAGCTACACCCACACAAGTAAATGTATTAACAGAATTGTCTGCCAATACAAGAGTTACATTCGCACCAGGCTCCAGAATTATTGGAGACCTGCCACTTATACAGGTAGCATTGTTTAAAATAATTACTGCCGTGACACCTGTTTTCACCTTAATGATATAGTCATCCAAATATGGTGCTACAGTTGAAGTGCTGGGGGTTGTCATGCCGGAAATGGCAGAATTGATTTCGTAAACCCCATTTGTAGTTATATATGTTTTTGCAGTTATAACTGTTCCTACGGTATGGGAATCATTATTTCCATCAATGAAGATGTCACCCACATCCGCACTTGCAAAAATGGGTGCGAAGACTCCTTGCGGAATTAGTCCGCCAATCATTAACAGGGTTAGCAGTAGCGCAACAATGCGCTTGTTCATTTTCTTCTTCACGGTAGACCTCCTGTGGAACGTAAATATAAGTTTACAAAATGTATTAATATTATAGTGCAAATTCTTTGCTACGTCAAGTTGAATTTGCTGGAAAGTTGCATTTATGCGTCATATAACCGAAAATAAAGTCGTTTCTTTCACATATCGCTTGAAATTGAAGGCTAACGAGGTTTTGGCAACATATATTTGCCAACAAAGTATGATTTTCTATTGCGCCGGTTAGAGTGCCGACGAAGGTCGAATTCGTTCGCGCGCGCCCCAAAATGCACCTTTTTCGCCCCAAAAAGCAAAAACAAAGGGTAAACATACACTTTGCTTCGTATATTTATGCTTTTTGGCAAAATACAGTTAACAAAAAGTTATCAAAATGACATCCGTGACTTCAAAGCGGAGACGCCCAACAGAGCGGCTCCGTCACAAAAATGCCATATTGTGTTAAAATAAAATTCTCATTTGCCGCGCAAAAAATAAAAAATATTTTCAAAATGATGTAAAATATACTTGACATTAAGAAAATTGAGTGTTACTATATGTTTAACTCAAGCGACTACAATATGCGTTATGAAAGGACGAATCATATGTCATACAACAGTAAAAAAACTATCATCAGTGTTGCGGCAGGAGTTTTACTCGGCGTCGTATACGCCATCTACGCGCTGAGTGAGCGCGCACCTGCGCCGGGGGATTTAAAGTCATGGGCGACTGCTATGCTTGTGTTTCTCGGCGTTGGAATTGCGGCGATTATCGTCATTCAAATACTATTTCATGTGGCATTTGCAATCGGAATCGCGGTGAAAGAGCGCGAGCAAGACGACAAAACCGTCGAGCGCATTATCGCGTCAACGGTTGTAGAGGACGAGCGGGATAAACTCGTAAGCCTGCGCTCGGGCAGGATTGGATATATCACAGTTGGCGTAGGATTTGTCGCAATGCTCATCGCGCTGGCGTTTGGACTGTCGGCGATAGCGGCTTTGCACATTTTGTTTGCCGCATGCTTTGTCGGCTCGGCTGCGGAAGGCGTTGTAAGCGTGTACCTCTACGAAAAAGGGAGTTTATAATGGGCAAAAAATTGACAATAACAAACAATATTCGGCGACTCCGCTTTTTTGCGAATGAGATGACACAGTTAGAGCTTGCGGAAAAATCCGGCGCTTCGCGCCAAACGATAATCGCGTTGGAGGCGGGAAAGTACACGCCCTCCTTGGAACTTGCGTTCCGGATTGCGGATGTTTTCGGTGTCCCGATTGGCGAGGTGTTTGAGTGTCAATCAGAGGGGGCGGAGTCCCGTGATTAACTCAAAAAGTAGAGCCAAATTTGTGGGCGTACTCTTTCTGGTGGCGATGGCGGGGGAACTGTTTCGAACAGTCCGCGCGGACATAGTCACCTATGCGGTTCCGGTGTTTTTCGGAGTCGGCGCAATACTTCTTTATGTAATGCTGTGCAAATCGTGTTTAGTTCCGAAATACATTGCGGTGTGGGGATTGATTGCGGCATTGGCGGTAATGGCAAATATGTTTGTGCCGATGTCAGAGTTGAAACCGCTGCTTGCGCTTCCGATTATCGCAAATGAGATTTATCTTGGAATCTACCTTTTAATAAAAGGCTTTAGAAAGGGGACACCCGCAAATGTATAAATTAGATACTGTAAAACTCAAGTTATCTGCACTGTGGACAGCGTTGATGGTCCTGTATATCTATTGCGACATCTTCTCTTTTTTTCGTCCCGGTCATGTTGAGGGGATGATTGGACCATTTGAAGTTAGCCAAACGATATTAGCGGCTTTCGGAGCTCTAATGATGATTCCCGCGCTGATGATTCCTGCGTGTTTGTTTTTGCGAATGAAAGCGGCAAAATGGGCAAACGTCGTCGTCGGAGGATTGTATACTGTCGTCAATATCGGCAATCTGATAGGGGAGACGTGGGCGTACTACTGGATATACGGACTCATTGAAATCGCGTTTACGGTGGGCATAATTATCGTTGCACTTCGTTGGCGAGTAAAAGCTGAAAACAAGAGGGGGGATTTTGCATGAAGACACTTATTGTAATCCATTCATATCACCACAACAATACGCAGAAGGTAGGCGAGGCAATCGCGGAAGAACTCGACGCGCCGGTACAAAAAGTCACGAAAAGCGACTTAACAGAGGTGCAAAGCTATGACTTAATCGGCTTCGGAGCGGGGATAGATAGCGGAAAGCATTATAAGCCTATGTTGGACTTTGCGGAGGCATTGCCGGTATCGCCGGGCAAAACAGCGTTTATATTCTCAACGAGCGGAGTTGCTGGCAAGGAACGGAAAATGCGCCGTGACCACAGAGCCTTGCGTGAGATTCTACTTGCTAAAGGCTACGAAATCGCTGATGAATTTCAGTGTAAGGGATATAATACGAACAGCATATTAAAACACCTCGGAGGCATGAACCGCGACCACCCAAGCGACGCAGACTTCGTCGCCGCCCGCGAGTTTGCACAAGGATTAGCAATAAATCATGACAAAGCACAAGATAAGGAAAGTTGCTTTAATATGAGATATAAATCAACTAATGAGTTAGATTGTTTCCAGTTTCATGATGCATGGATAAAGGAAATAAAACTCACAAATAATCATATGATATGGACAGCATCAGCTATAAATGCAATGACAACAAATACACAAAATAGCAGTACAAAAGATATGTGCGTTGAATGCGCTATGATGACATTTGAAAATATTTCTATTGAGAGACTGGAGTTTGGCGCTTATGAGATGTACGACTTCAATAAAACACTAATTAAATCGGTTGAAGCGAGAATTGCAAAAGAAGAGGAATATGCCGATATTTTAACTGAAACAACCAGTAGCTATTGTTATATCTATGGAATGGATAAATTGGAAAAAGTTGATGATAAACAATATCACGCATGTTTTAATATTGATGGTGGTGCAGGCAATTATTATCTCACTTTTACATTCACGAAATCAATTGTGGAATGGGAAAATTTTAGCGGTGAAGCGTGGTATGAACACCCGAAGTGGAAGAAACAATAGGAGTTAATGCACATTTTGCACTTGAGTATATAAAAAACAGCCCCAAAAACCCTGTATTTACAAGGCTTCCGGGGCTGTTTCAACTCGCAAATTCAAAGTGATTTCATTTTAGCATGTGTGCGGTGGCGGCCGGTTCTGCCGTGGGTGTCGGTGAGGGAAGACGCTTCAATCGTAGGTGAAGGTTCAATCGTGGGCGTGGGGCTAGGCATTGTAGGCGGAGAATCGGTTTAAACTTCCTGCGCAGGCTCATTTGTCCCGTTGTGCTCATTACTTACGGTATCACACTGCGTCAATATAACTAGCATAAATACTATAACTAATAAGTTAATAATTCTTTTCAAACTTGCTCCCTCTTTTTTCAATACAATGCAAATTTTGCCATTCGCGCAACAATAGTTGTTGCGCGAATGGCTTTTTACAGTAATCAGTGGCGCGATGGACCACAAGACGTGATAAGCATACAGTAGGCAATTAAAATTATAACAGAAACAGAACGTTTTTGCATATCTGCCACCTCTTCCTTTATTATGAGATTAAGTCGTGAGTGCCCCACCAGATCGGAAATATACTTCTGAATTGACGCCAACTGGTGCTCCATTTGCATAGGTTGAAGTTGAATTTGTTTTTAACTTAGCACGAGAGTACAGACCCTCGTGCTAAGCAACTTGTGTGTTAAAAAAGTGTGGCCTTAAAATTGCATATGTATATACACCAATCGTCGGTTAAGGGTTCTGTAAATTCAACCCGAGAGGTATATATCCCCGAATCCGCAATTTCAATTGACGGATATCTTATAATGACCGAAGTATTATATATCTGTGCATAGGTGAAATATACTTTGTTTGGCTCTATGACTATACCTGCTTGACTTGGCGATGATTTCAACAAAATATCAGCTATTAACTTTTTTTCATTATCAGTAATTAAAACGATATCCTCGTATAAATAGGGATCAAAGCCATAATTGCCGAAATCAACCTCGTTATTATAGACGTAAATACCGTAATGATTTGATTGTTTATCCCACGTTGGTGTTCGTTCGCTGTATTCAAGCATTTTTTTGCTAATGTTTATTAAGGCTTGCAGAAAGTCATCGTTATTATCCACAAACTGGGTTATCTCTGGAACTAGTCGCTTTGCCTGAACCGTCTGGCTTCTTCGCGATGGCCCACAAGACGCGATAGTCAAGCAGCATGCAATTAATAATAGCAGAGAAAGAGAACGTTTTTGCATTTCTAATACCTCTTCCTTTTTATAAGATTAAGTCGTGAGCACTCCACCAGATCTGAAGTATACCTCTGAATTGACTCCAAACATTGCGCCATTTGCATAGTTTTGCAACTGGTTGTTTTTAAATGCATAAAGCATCATTTCTATATTATAGCTATATACCGTTTGTGTTTGATTGCATAGCATAACATCATTTCCTTTTGCATGGTTACTGTCTGCGGTACTATTTGTAAGAGGGTTATTGGGATATGCATCAAATAATCCCAATACATGACCGAATTCGTGCTGAGCTATTTTAGTAACATAACTATCTGGAACGGTGGTGTTCCCATAACCGAAGTTGAGATTCATTCTTGGTGTCGTTGAGGTGCTCCAATTTAGCGCTGTCGGAACCATGGAGCTAAAGTCAAAGCTCAAGTCTACAATTAAGTTTGCGTCGCTTCTTTTTGCGACCCTATTATAGTTTACATTTACTATTACGTCTACAGAAACACCTTGAATTGTGTATTTGCCACGATTTGTAGTGGACCACAGTTTGAAGCCTGCAGTAATGAGCTTTTCATATTTGTCATAATCAGTGTCAGGTACCTTTTTATAGCAGTACATGGTCTCAAAGTAAGGATTGCCAAGGAGGTCGTACACTATATACTGTGTTGGGTATTCTTTTTCAATATATACTTTTGGATTGTAGTTGATTATAATAGAATTCCCGTATATAGATACGGATATCGTGCTATTTCCCTTTCTTCCCGACCAAAACTCTTGGTCAAGCGTTTTATTTAGAGCAAATCCCATTGCCTTCCAAGTATTCGCATCTACAGTTCCATCTGTCCTTAGTCTGGTAGACGGCCCTTTCGCGTTGTATGCTTTCTGAAAGTCTATGACATTGCTTTTAGTTGTAGCATTAAAGCGATATATATTTACATGCTGCATCTCAACTTCGTTAAAGTAACCATTATCCATTAAAAATTGATTTATATCTGCAATATCATCTCCGGTTGCGCCCTGTATAAGCTCAGTATCTTGAAGAAACAGACCTGTCATATCGATAGAAGTGATTGGGTTGTTATCAACATAGACATACCAGTTTGTGCCGTCATTAATGGGATCCTCTTGAGTGAAGCGGTGGTTTTGTGGGTCGTAGAAACGGTTCTGCGCATAGTAG
>JGI994J12354_10003541_pt1 | contig 14499 bp, 10 predicted proteins | sample IntmicLarv3ML3BL_FD_12354 | JGI IMG/M metagenome (IMG submission 12354)
TGACCATCATAATCGGTGCCAAAGGTGAGTCTTTTTCTTCCGGTTCCGTCGATATTCATCGTATAGATATCGCACACACCGGTGGTAATCGACGGTGATTCCTTCGGTGAAGCAAAAATGATATTTTGACCATTCGGGTCAAAAACCACACGCGTCCCGTCACAATGGCCTCCTCCCAGAGCACGCCTTGTAAGAAGCCGCGTGTTTCCCGTTTGAAATGCGAGGCTGCAACTCATATACAAAAACACCACACACAAAAAGACTGCCACGGGCAGTAGAAACGGTGCTGTTCCAAACAGTGATATTACCTTCCGATCATCGTATTGCATTTTCATAATAAGCCTCCTCGAAGAGTTTCAATTGTTGTAAAATAATAAGTAAGTACCACTATCTTTTATTTCACGAAGAACGAAAGCATTTGTCGACCATTAAATTTTGCGGCGGATTATCAAACACCGTCATACTCTGTGTCGATCAAATCTTCTGAACAACCATTCCGACAGGTATGGATGAAGTAAAAATACTGCTCTGCCAGAGTTAAAACTTCATCAATAATCAATTGACTTTCTTCTCTACTGATGCCACTTTTGCGTCCACCGTTAAAAGTAAGAAAACTCATTTTCTTAAACCGCACAATATCAAATTTCACTCGCGATTCAATAGTGATTGTGCTACAGCAACGTTCCAAAAGTTTGACCATTTTACGGAAAATTTTCTTCGTACCATTCCTCTCTTCTTGATTAACGAAAGGATAAGAGCGGCGTGGAATCCATAATTTGTTGTATTTTGATACGAAAGCATCAACTTTCCAAAACAACAACAAATCCATTCCCCGTACAGGTGCCTGAAATAATGGTCGAATCCAACCACCATCTGTGGCAATACACTGCGGTATCAATACGTCAACAGAAACACATCTGCCACGAATGCGTTGATAATTGCTGTGTCTCTTTTGGATGTCCAGTTGCGCCATAGTAGCACCCTCCGTCAAAGTTAATTTGTGAATGGCAACCGACAGTACAACATGCTTTACACGAAAACACAGAGCCGGAAGCGTCAGTGTCCGGTTTCCGGCGCCGTAAATCGCGGCACTTCGATCATTCGCAACAGTTGCGAGAGCAGATGATCGTTTTTTTGGCCTTCGATTTCGGCTTCGGCACTCAGCATGACACGATGCCGCAATGTCGGCAAAACGAGATTGATCACGTCATCCGGAATGACGTAATCGCGACCACGAAAGGCGGCCAGCGTTCGCGAACCCTGCATCAACGCAATGCCCGCTCGCGGCGAGGCCCCCATATAAAAACGCGGGAAATTTCGCGTTTGCCGCACGATTTTGTTGATGTAATCAATCATTTGCGGCGCAATGAAAATGTCGTTGATCATGGCCGAAATTTTGAGAATCTCTGCCGGGTTTGTCACCGGAGTCACGCTTTCGACCTTCTTATCGGCTTCGATCATTTTTCCATGCAGGGCAAGAATCATCGTTTCCTGTTCCGCATCGGGATAATCAATGACCAGTTTGAACATAAAACGGTCGATTTGGGCCTCGGGCAAATTATAAGTCCCTTCCGATTCAATCGGGTTTTGCGTGGCCATGACAAAAAACGGTCGCGCGATTTTGTGCGTCACACTGTCGACCGTCACACTGTTTTCCTGCATGATTTCGAGCAAAGCCGCGTGCGTTTTCGCCGGAGAACGGTTAATTTCGTCGGCCAAAAGCAGTTGCGTAAAAACCGGACCGGGTCGAAAGCGAAATTCCTGTTCTTTCATATCGAACACGGGCGAGCCGGTAATATCCGAAGGCATCAAGTCCGGCGTAAATTGAATACGACCGAATTCGCAACCGAGAGCACGGCCCAACGTCCGCACAAAATGCGTTTTTCCAAGTCCGGGTACGCTTTCAATAAGCACATGACCGCCGGAAAAAAGAGCCACAAGCGTCCCAGTGACCAACTCGTCCTGTCCGATGAAAACTTTTGCGATTTCGGTTCGCACACGCTGGTAAAATTTTTGAAACTGCAACACGATCGGATTGACCGGCCGCTCGGAACGTACCTGTTGTTGCGGCTGTTGTATTGCATTTTGTTCTTGCGGGAATTCGTTCTGGCTCATGATATTTTCCAATGTAGTTTTTACGGTTCTGTAATTTGTTTGATGTAATGGGCCAATCGGTCGTACAGGTCGATCATATTCTGCCACTGCTCCATGTCGAGCGTCACGCGACCTTCGGGGCCGTCATTGCCGACACTCGCGGCAAGATAACGGATGCGGAGGTAAAAATACTGTAACATTTCGAGTAATTTTGCCGACTGATAAGGGGCCAAACCTTTCGGCAACGTCGGCGGCAAAAGCGAATGTAAAACAGCAATGTCTTCCAGTGCCAAACCTTGAAAGATCAATTCCTCAAGCATTCCTGTTGTTGTTTCGTCAATCGGGCCACCCATTTGCGAAAGAAAAACCCCGCTTTCTCCAATGAGTGTTTTTTCATCTTCAATGTCTTGCTTCAAATATCCCATCGGGGCCGCATCGGGCAGATTTTTGTCGGCTCGCACGGCCTTTAATCGTCGTGCGATATCGTCACGACTGCCGACAAGAATGGTTGATCGTCCCAACGTAATCATATCGCCTGGTTTAACTTCCCAAATTTGAACCAACTCGCCGTTGATGCTTGTTCCGTTCGTGCTGTCGAGGTCGGTGGCCACGACCGTGTTTTCATTCTCATGGATTTTGAGATGAAACCGGCTGACGCGTTCGTCGTTTAAACGGACGACATTACCCTCTTCGCGACCGATCGTAATCGGCGTTGCAATTTGATCATAAACACGTCCGCGCTCGGGACCGTCGACAATACGTAATGTTACCAATGCCATAGTTATGTTTGTCTGATTCGTATTTTATCAATAAGTTTTTGTCGAAACACGCCGAACAAGTTCGGCGGCTAAGACCCGGGTTGTTATTTCCCCTTATACCGCAATTCGTACATTTGCCGACCGATTTTGCGAACGGCGGCGATTGTTTCCGGATAGGGCGAATCGCACGAGGTCAACAGTCCGATCTGGTAATTTTCACCGTCACCACGACCGGTTGTTGCCTGATCCATATATTGAAACCAGTGCGTGCCGACGATGTACGGGTTTTCGAGGCCCGAAGTCACATATTTTTCGTAAGCGGCGGCCCGTGCTTCTTGTGAATCCACCGGACGCAGACCCGTATGAAACATCCCGCGGTCCAGTGCACCGAAATGAAATTCGCCGATAATGCACGGCTTGTCAATGCCCTCGGGCAAATCGAAATTCGCGAGGCTGTATTCATATTTGTTGAAGCTGATCACATCGCAGTAATCGGCAGCGACAACGGTTGCAATGCTGTTTCCCCACGCAAAACGACAACCGAGATACAGCTTGTTCGGACATGCAGCTTGCAGTTCCGTTTTGATGACCCGGAAATATTGATCGGCAATCAGGCGATAACCATCGAGCAAATCGTCGCGTGCGGCTTTTTCGTTTGGTTTTTCGGTCGATTGCCGCATTGCGTCCCAACTTTCGTACTTGCTTTGCCATGCGGCGTTGAGTTTTTCGATCATGTCGTATTTTGTTTTGAGATGATCAATGACCGCAATTTTCGCCGGTTGGTCGGCGGGCGACATCAACGATGCAAGAGCCAGCGAGGTTTCGTCACCCCAACTGATTTCATTTTGCACGAAGTAACCGATGCACCAGGGATCATTACCCGATGTTCGGGCCGCACTTTGGGCCGATGCTTTGATCGTTTCGCGGAATTGCGGGTCGAAGGGATCAACAAACTGGCCCCAATAACCTTCGCTGCCACGAATCGGCTGCGAGTTGATATTCAATGTTTCCGTGTACGGCGTGCGTTTCATGCGGTAAAACTGCGACGACGACCAGTTGGCAATTGTGTTCATGCCCCAGCTTCGTAACCGGTTGTGTACGAGATCGTTATACGTTTCGCCCCAGTTTTTGCCGTATTTGCGAATGATGTTGGCCTTCGAGAAATCGAAGGTCTGATACGTCCCGCGGCCTTCGTAATAATTATGCGGTGCCCAATTACCGGTTCCGTAACACGAAGCAAAAATTCCATCACGCGGCGGCAGTTCGGCAAAATAAAATTCGCGGTCGGTGATCGGCGTAACCGCATTGCCTGTAATCACGCAATCGGTTCCGTGCGACCAGAACAAGCAACCTTCGGGGTCGACGAGCCACCATTTGCCGTCGATTTTTTCGGGGCGAAAATGCCCGGTCGCTTTGAGCTTCGGTCCGGCAGTCCAACCCCCGTATTGATTGCGGTCTTTCGGTGACGGGTTGGCGGCAAGGTCGGCTTGTTCGGTCTTGATGGCCTTTTTCAAATCGTCATCCGACTTGATTTTGCCCGGCCAATCGCGGTGTATAAACTGGCCGTACTTGTCGATCATCGGGAAAAACTTGTCAACCGGAATCGCGGCCAAATCCGACTTTTCCGATGGCACGGCGGCAATGAATTTGACACTCCAACGACATACGGCGTCCGGCTGGTTCACGAAAAGGATCAGTTGCGTGATTTCTTCCGGGTCGAATGTACTGTTGGCACTGCCACCTGACATGCTGAACGGCGTGCCGCGCATGGCAAAAAATTTCTTTTGAAAATCTTCCGGCAGTTTCGCTGGCAGTTCAAATCGCCATTCCTTCGCTTCGCCGGCGGCAAACGTTTCGCTTTTCGTAATCGCGTTACGCATATCGTCCGAGGGTCGCGGCGAATCGAGCCGGCAATTGAACGTGATTTCGTTTTCGCCGTGATTGGTCAATTGCAGCACCATTACGCTGTTCGGCGCGAGCTTCCAATTTCCCTGCATAATGAAACCGGGCCAAGGGGAACCGTTGTTTGTCGTGACGAAAAGTTCACCGTCCTTTTGTACGACTGTCGAACCTTGGGGCGTAACTTTTGTGTCCGTTTTTGCATGCCAAAATACAACGGCAGGTTCTATGGCGGCGACCAAGGAAATAAGAATAACTTGCACTAATAGAAAACAAGTTCCCAGTGCGATCATTTTTTTACACATGTCGAACCACCTTTCCCCGTTTGAATTGACGCATTGCGACAAAGCCGCCATTTCCCTAGTAAAAATCTAATGTTACTAAAATACCCGCTAACTATAGTAAAAGCAAGGGGTTTATGTAACTTTAAAGAGAGATTTAAGAAGGGATTTTGTCGCTACTCATTTTCACCACGAAGGACACGAAGGGGGGAAGAAGTTAAGAATGAAGAATTAATAATGAAAAATGAATAATTTTGAACAGAATATTCAACGATTTTTCATTCTTAACTATTCATTATTGACTCCTTCGTGTTTTTCGTGGTGATAAAAATAAAGTGTTAAATTGGGGGGGGCGTTTATCGATATTGCTGCGATTGGTTTCCCATCGATATTCGCATTTCGAGTTCCCGCCCGAGTGCCGCGATTTGTCGGTCAGTATCGGATTTCATGACATTTTTCAAAGATTCGAGCGAATCTTCGTCAAGCGGGATTTGCCAAACCGCTTTCGCGGCGGCCAAACGAACCTCATATTCCGGGTCTTTGAGCAATTCGGACAGCCAGCTCGATGTCTCAAGTTGATCGTTACCCATAAGTTGCGGCAAAATCGATTTTCGGACAGAAACATCCGGGTGGTATAGCTTTGATGCGAGTTGTATGTGCTCTTCTTGAAAACCGTCACGATTTTTTAGAAGGCTCTCGGATTTTTGCGAAATGTCCCAATTTTCGTGATTGAGAAGTCGCATCAAATCCTGCGTTGTCAATTTCGCAAGATCATTAACAGCAACATGTTGCAAATTGTCGTCGAGAAACGGCGACATGTTTTCCGGTGGCAAATTTCGCGGCTCTTGCCGGGCGATGAGAACACGATTTTCGTTTTGGGAAACAGGTCGCGCCGACTGCAAACTGTAAAACCCAACCCTAGGAATGGCGGCCTCTTTGGGAAGATTCGACGGCTGTGAAATGTCTGGCATTTCATTTTGTGCAAAATTCGAATAGTCCACAAGTTGTCGCAATCGGCCTTCCGGCAGCGTATCTTTTTGCTCTGCTGTGAGATAAGGCACGTTGATTCCCGAAAACCGTGCGTTGCGAGGTTCGCCCGCACTGGCCAAAGTTGTATCAAAAATCGGCTGGCTATTTATGCCAGCCAATGCAACAGGATGACTTTGCCCGGCTTGCCACATTTCAATAACACGACGGCAATTTTCGGAAACAACATACTGTTTTTCGATTCCCCGGTCCAAAATATCGTTTTGTATCTGCTGGGCCAAATCTCGCGCAAGATTAAGCGAATAAGGCGAGTTCAGCGATTTTAAGTTTTCCGCAAGAATTTGACTGAGCGTATAATAGTACAATGACACATCTTGATTGGAAAATGCTCGCCAATCGGACAATTGCGTTTTGAGGGCACGGTGACACGCAAGGGCCGTTGCCTCTTCTTTTGAAGATAGACCGTATACCAGTAATTTGACATTGGACTCATATTGTCGCTTTTGCCGGGGCGACCAAGAAGTTTGCGTTAATTGAGAAATGTGTTGAGCAATTTCGTTCTTTTGATCAACCTTTGCGTTTTCAAGCTGTTGATAAACGGCATTGTTTTGAAATTTTGCGAAAAAATCATTACCGAACGTTACTGCCAAAAATACGATGATTCCTGCAATAAAAAACATAATCCCCCAGGGTGGGCGAACTAGGCAAAATATAATACGCAATGGAATACGAATAAAAGACATGGGAGATTTGATAATACCTAAGATAGGACATTTTTACTGGTTGATAAATGTATAGCAAATAATGCCAAATATCCGGAAAAAAAACAATGCCGTTTTTTTACGAAAGGTGCGTCTCTCGACAAAAAATTGACCTCTGATCGATTATTTTGTCGATAATATAGAAGTATGGTGGTACAAATCCTGTATAGTTTGAATCATGTAACGCTTTGACATGCCTTGCATAGATTATTGGCAGCACAATAACAAATATCCATTTCCGAAGTTAGACGGTTAAAGCGAAATCATGATGACAATTCGATCTCTCGTGATCTTTGTGGTATTATTGATCATAACACCGACCGTAACTCTTTACGGACAAGGACCATTGCGTCCGCGAACAGGAACAAAGCAACAAAATGAGCAAAATAACAGTTTTGTGCAAAATGATTCGGCTTTTGAGGCTATTCCTTGGGATGCATTGGACAATCCATCGCGTCAACGAATTCAGGAAGTGATTCGTAACAAAACGATTTATCGGCATCTGCCACAACAGGTTGGGTATTGCGATCCGGAAATGTACGATTTTATGATTTGTCACCCTGATGTTGTGATCGAACTTTGGAAGTTGCTCGGCATAACACATATTTCGTTACAGGAAACCGGGCCTGCCAAATACCATCTGATCGAAGGAACATCGACAGTAAGCAATGTCGAAGTAGTTTACAGAAGCGAAAATCTTTGCATTGCTTATGCGGTTGGGGAATATGATGCCCCGATGTTGCGGCGGAAAATCAAGGGCGATGTTGTATTGTTTCTCTATTCGCGTTATGGTCACGACAAGGAAGGCCGACCGATAGTACAAAGCGACCTTGACGCTTATGTACGAATACACAATCCCGGAGCGGAAATGCTGGTCAAAATACTGGTACCTGTTGTCGGGAAAATCGCCGACAGTAATTTTGAACAAACGATCGCTTTTGTCCGTAGTGTTTCCGCCGCCGCACAGGATGATTATGAGGTGATACAGGAATACGCCGGGCGTTTACAAGATGTACGATCGGAAGTGGCAAAGGAATTTGCAATCACCGCTGAAATGACTTATGACCGCGAAGTAGATCGTTACATAAAATATGCGACAACTGCATCGTCCGAAATCAGGAACGACTTTGCCCGTCAACTGCCGGCACCTGTACCGGCACCTGTACCGGCAACGACCGTTTCACCCAGATATGCGCTGAGATCGGACACCGAACTCGAAGCCCGATTGAAAGCGTTTCAATCTGATACAACAGATTCTGATACACCCGATTTCAACCTTGGGCAGTTTGGGGATACCGAATCATTGATGGTTTTAACACCATTATCCGACGACTTTGAATCGCGATTTACCCCGTATTCAGATGAGAAGATGCCTTCACCTGTTTTGCGGGAGCGTAATCGTGGGTCGGAGCTTACACCACCAAAACCACTTTTACCAGGGGCTTTGTCATTCGAGATGGATGAGTCACTTGTGACGGAAGATTCGATAGATGCGAATTATGATACGCTCACGTTACAACAAGAAACTTCCCAAAAAGTAAAATTACGGCGGGAGTTACCATCCCCTCTATCGCCGAAAAACTTAACGATTCATCGGGACGACCGAGTGGTTGGTAATACCATCGAACACCACGATCCTGTACTCAAAGGTCCCGAAAGAATTATTGAAAAAAATACGTTCGTGTCAAATACGAACAATCATGCAGTAGAAAAAAGCAAAGTCATCACCCAGGCTCCGGTCTTATCCAGGCAGGTGGGACAACCCACTTTGGCACCACCCGCACCCAATCGCCTGTTACCGCGAGAACATGTCACAACGACAACGACGAATTCGTCTCGTGAAATGACACCGGCCAACAACCGCGTGATTATTAGCACGATCACTGCCGGACAATTGCGAGTCAGTTCTCAATCGCAAGTCGATACTCATGACGGAAACAACAGGCAACAAGAACCATCGCCCGTACCAACACCTTCGCAACTTAGGCCATCGCCTTTGCCGCCACAATTCGGCTCTTCTTCGCCAGTGGTACCTCCACAACCGCCCAAAGCCAATGTAAAGCGAACGCCATAATTATTTGATGTTACGTTTTTACGAAGGCGAATGTAAACAACATTCATTTTTTCCGGAGCAGTACCAGTTTCTGTTCTTGGGTCGAACCCTGAACACAATCGGCAGGCGTTTTGTTTTGGTGGTTTTTCAATAGAGGGTCGGCACCATGTTGCAAAAGGTATTCGACTGCCATAGCGGAATAATCACGATTGCCCCAACTCGCGGCCTCATGCAAAGGGGTATTTCCCTCATTATCCTGGGCGTTCACATCCAGCCCTTGCGCAATGAGGTGTTTCAAGGCATAAAGCCCGTAGTGGGTCTGTTCGTGGTTGGCCGCAAAATGTAGGAGCGTTTTTCCATCCGTATCGACAACGTGGACATCCGCGCCGTTTTCAAAAAAGAACCGAACGATCCAATCGTTTCCACCTTGAATAATTGCATAGTGCAGTGGAGTATGGCCACGGTTATCTTGAATATTAATGTCGTAGCCCAAGGCCATGATTTTGGACATCAAAGTGTCATCCCACGTATGGGCAACCATACGGTGAAAAGGCACCGCACCCTGATTGTCTCTTGCCATAAGGTCTGCACCACGTTCCACCATTGCATGAAAAACATTCGGCGAATAGGCCGCGATTTTATGAAGCGGTGTCGCTCCGAGGTTTGTTCCGGCATTGATGTCCGCCCCGTGTTCAAGGAGATAATCTATTGTTTTCGCCCATTGATTGAGAGAATTTTTTGAAGCGGGCCAGGTCATTTTCTCATAATCAGCCAAAAGATGAAGCGGCGTATGTCCCTTGTCATCTTTTTCATTGACATCAATTCCATACTGTTCCACGAGAGCTTCGACCATTTCCGTGTCGATATGGTTGACCAAAGGATCATAGTGATTTGACACTTTCATAACCGCGAAATGAAGAAGATTTTTTCCATCATTCGATTTCACCTTGACATCCGCTCCGGCTTGAACCAGAGAATTCAGGGTTTTGAGGTCTCTCGCAATGGCGGCATTTTGAATTGCCAGAAGCCCTTTGTCGTCTTTCGTGTCCCATTTTGCACTGTGTTCCAAGAGGATTTTTACGGCGGAATCCGTTTTTGATAAAATCGCGTGATCCAGCGCGGTCCTGCCTTGGTTGTCCCGAACATTGGGATCCACCCCAAGCTCAAGGAGATACTCAAGCATTTCACGATTTCCATAATACGACGCGGCCACATGAATCGGCATGACTCCATCCGTTGTCTTCGCATGGATATTGATCTTTTTTTCCTCAACGAGATACCGGAGTTGTTCCCGAGTAAACTCGGAGAGTCTGATGTGGAGTATCGTCTCTCCTTCCTTGGTCGTGTCATTGATATTGGCTCCATGTTCAATCAGAAACTTGATTATGTCAAAACGCCCACCATGCCGAATGACATCGGCCAGAACGGATTCTCCATCGTTATTAACGGCATTGATGTCAAGTCCAAGATCAAGCAACACTTGCATTGTTGCCGTATAACTTTCTATCTTACTTATTTTGTGATTCAGATAAAAAGCAGGATTTCTCCCCAACCGATCACGAACATTGATGTCAACACCATGATTCAGCCAAAAGGAAATGCGGTCAAGTTGCTCTCTGTCAATTTCGGCAACAAAAATTCCCAAAGCCAGCACATCTCCCGAAGACGCATGGGGATTGGCACCCTGTTCAAGCAGGTATTTGATCGTCTCCCAACGATCGGGTCTGAGATGACCCGCGACATATTTGGTAAAGACGGCATGGTAAAGGATGTTGTCGTTTCCCGCGTGAACGTCTGCACCGTGTTCTACCAGCCACTTGACGGTTTCGTGATAATCCGGTTCCAAAATTCCGTGAAAAACCCAAAATGAAAGCGGTGTTTCTTTTGATCCTGTGAGTGCATTGACATTCGCGCCGCATTCCACAAGTGCTTTCACGACCTCACTGTGATTCAACATAGCCGCAATGTGCAAGGGCGTGAACTCGTTATTGTTCACATGGTTGACATCCGCATGATATTGATCGACCAAAAGACGGATCATCGCGGCGTTGGATTCTCTTGCCGCATAAAAAATTGCCGTTTCGCCACTATCTCCCTTAGCATTGACATCGAAATGATAGGTTTCAATAAGATATTGTGGAATTTCTGTGTTTTGATTGCATGTCGCGTAGGCAAGCAAGGACGGAACCCACAGATGAGTCGTGGTATCTCCCCCTTTTTCGATCAAATACTTGAGTATGTCCAGATTCGGATTATGGGCAGCCGCGGTGTGAAGGGGTGTTCGAGGAGTCGATGAATGCCTCACGATTTCCGGATTCAATTCCAGTTTTTTCTCGTCGATCAGGTATTCCAAAATTGCGGTATCTGTCACCTTTTCTGCAGCGAAATCGAGCAACGTTTGTTCTTTTTCGTTCCGAATGGAAAAATTGGCCTCCGTTTGGTTTTTCAACGCAACCAAATCGTTCTTTTCCACAGCCGCAAAAAGGGACTCCCAATATCCACCGTAAGATCGAAGAAGTTCGCGTTTTTCTTCCGTGTCGGCAACGGTCATCGGAAGATAGGAAATAGTCTCATACTGATCCGTTTCATACCACGCCGAAGCGTTGACCTCGGCTCCGTTTTCGATGAGAAAGCGGCTTATTTCGATGTCAGCGCATTTTGCCACGGCCTCGTGCAACAGCGTCCAATCACTAAGAAATGGGGCCGTTTCCGAAAGATAATATTTCGCATTGACATCAGCCCCGCTTTCAATCAGCCTTTTGACCGTTGCCACATCTTCGTTTTTTATGGCTTCGCGAATTTCATTGGCTTTCTGAATTCGGAGATTTTCCTCCGTTTCAGACTGAGAAAAAGATTGTCCCTGGAACAAGGCCACCATAATCATGGCAACCAGCAGGCTAAAAAAAGTGTGCTTTTTCATTTTTGTCTCCTTATTGTCGTCGAATTACGCTGGATTGAAGTCTTATGTTCACATTCTGGAAATTTCAACAACCAAAGAGCGATGGAAATTCGGCAGGACAATTTTTCTGCCATCTGCTTTGCCGTCCGTGCGGCGGTTTTCCCACGGATCGTAAAATTGTACCCGCCTGCCTTGGGCATCAAGGTCAATGGCAAGATCGGTGAGCATCTCCGGTGTTTTTTCCTCTTCGAGTTCGGTTTTCCAAGTGTTCAGTTTGTCACGACACCAGACGAGAGTTTTCGTCTTCCCCTTGAGTCCGTAAAGATAAAGCCGTTCGTTGTCAAGTTCAAACGGTTGGAAATTCTCGGCAGAAGGATCAAGCCCTTCGACGGCGGCGGCAAAGCGTCCAATTTGAAACCAAAGATTGTTCGGGGCCACGTAATGGTCCCAGTGCCAGATGTGTCCCGGCCCGGCAGCCCCCGCAAAAAACGGGGCGAAAAGTACATCGTGCAAGATAATGCCGTGCTTGTCCTTTTGATAAAGTTTGAACGGACCGGAATGATTCGGTTCGACCGCTCCGCTTTCCGCGAGCAATACTGGCTTCGGAATTTTCAAAGCGAGCAGGTCTTTGACGGCTTCGGCGGCAAGAACCGCGACCGGTTCACTGCAAATTTTCCAAGATGCACCGAGATCAAGATAACGATGCACCTGCAACACATCGTTACCCGGCAGTTCGCAGAGCTTGCGGTAACTATTCTTTTTGTTTTCGACATCGTAACTGCCCAAACTCTGCATGGCAAGATTTTTCGGAAAACGTTTGTGCAGTTCGGCCAGCATTTCGGTCGACCACGGCCAAACATCGTCGACGGGAATACCAACGGCATCCATTTCGTTCCAAAGTTCCCAACCGAAAACGATCGGATTATTTCCATAACGCTCGGCGTACCAGTTGAGTTTTTTCCTGTACAATGTCCGACCTGTTTCGCCGGTAAAGAAATCCCGCGTGTTTTCCGCTGGGCCGCCGTTGGTTTTGAGGTGCATCGGTCTGGCAGCCCAGGGTTGGTTGCCTTCGCCGAGATGCCGAAAATGTTCGGTGCATAGCTTCAAGCGAATACCATATTTTCTTGCCAACGCAAAGAGCTTGTCCAGCTTTTGCGCTCGTTTTTCGTCGAAATTGCCGCTTCGTTCGCGTTCGACTTCGTACTCCTGATTCGACAGCCAGATACGGATGAAATTGGCATGATTGTCCCGAAGTGGTATGAACCAGTCATTTTCGAGTTTGGTCAATTCATCATCGTCTCTCCAAGGCGGGCTGATCATGTTCAAGCCGATGGGAATGTAAGGCTTGCCGTTGCCAAGTTCGAAGTATCGCGGGTCACGTTTACTACATTGAACAAACTCCGCCAGATCGCCGGGCGCAGGCGATATCTGCGCAAAAAGATCGGAAACACAACAACCCAAAAGAGCGGCACCACTGCAAGCCAAAAATTCGCGTCGTGATGTATGCATGATTTTACTCTCCAAAAAAGGTGACAACAAAAAAGGTAACATATTTTCACCGATTTTGGAAGAGTTCTCATAAAGCAAAAGTATCTACACAAGTTTTATTGGCGGAAAATTTGATATTTGGGGAGTTGTGGAAATCGGGTGATATTTTCGGATGTCATTTCAACCTGTTTACCTGTCGAAACAAATTCAATGAGTGCCTGACGCTCTTCGGATGTCAATGTTACCTTGTATATCTTCTTCATTTCAACCTCCCTGCATGTCTATAAAAACCTGCAGGGAGAATAATAGTGAAATCTTATGACAATATCAAAACCCACAATTTTAGACTTAATGAGGTAGTAGTGGAAAAATTTAACCCAACACACCGTAAAAACAGACCCTCACACAACAATCATTGCGGAACTTGGGCTAACGCCTTTGCTCAATACAAAATGGTATCGATGAGTAATTTGTGTTTTTGGGAAAATTCAACGTTTTTTTGTCGATAGACTGGCAAGGCGGCTTTCGATTTTCCGATATTGACGATACGTTGTTGATTGCCTGAGTTCACGCATATTCTGACATTTTGTACAGATTTGCTTGTATTGTAACTTGTTTCAGGAAAATTTGTTGTGTCATCACCTGATTTTGGCAAATGGGAGTCTTCGTCGCAAATCGACCCGTTGATTCTCCGTTTGCTCGAAAAAAAATACGAAAAACCGTCCCCGGCACAGAAACCGCCAGCCAAAACGCGGCAGTTGGGCTTGTTGTATGCGGCGTATATCGGTATCAGCGCTATGGTTATCGTTATTTTGCTGGGTGTCCTTCGCGGAACGGATGTCGATGCGATTCTTGTGACCGCCTGCCGGAGTTTGCTGATTTTTTGCGGCATCGGCTTCGTCACAGGGAAAATCGCCGAAATGTGCGTACATGAATCGGCTAAATCGATGATACAAGACATGTTACGAAGAACAGCCGAACATCAGGCCGCAACGTCAGGCGATTCGTCGGAAGAAGAATAATAAGGACAGTTTTCCCTCGTTGGCTGAACACCTGCACAGCGAAGTTAATAAAAATCGCAAAACACCTCTTTTCTGTAACGCATAAAATTGTTATCGTTCCCCCCACATAAAGGCATGGGAGCCGAAAGCGAAAAAAACAGGATGGGCAATAAACGGATTATTGCCATAATTTGTTGGCACGGAGCAGCTTATGACCGTTACGACAACGGCGTCGACAGAAATTGAACAACTATGGACCCGGTACAAGGGTGACACGG
>JGI994J12354_10003542_pt1 | contig 14498 bp, 4 predicted proteins | sample IntmicLarv3ML3BL_FD_12354 | JGI IMG/M metagenome (IMG submission 12354)
GCCGGAGGAGCTTACCGTTTGGGTGTACAGTGGGTATCTGTACGAGGAGATCATGGCGGATGCAGAACGCGCCGCACTGCTGGAGGCATGTGATGTGCTGGTAGACGGAAGGTTTCAACGGGATAAAAAATCCTTGGAACTTTCGTTCCGGGGGAGCGCGAACCAGCGGGTCATCGACATAAAAAAAACCCGCGCAAATGGCGGGAAGGTTGTGGAATGGACAGCGCCTGTCTGGTAGGAAACACAGGGGGTTGCGTTAAAAGCCCGTGTCCGGATCGTCTGTGGAAGGGAGTGGGGCTCCACTTTCTCGCAGGACGCACGTATAGGGCGTATCGTGATATACAAGTTCCATGGAAAGGTATTCCTCAGAAGCGATAGCCTCATTGGGCAAGGCGAACAACAGGCAGGCGTCTACGGAACTGTTGCGCGAAATGACTTTGAGTCCTGCCGCGTATACGCCGTGGTTTGTCAGGTGGAACAGAGAATCCCGAGCATCTGTACTAAAAGAAACCCCGCAATGGAGAGCGGCATCCAGCAGCTTGGACGTGCTAACGTCTTCGCTGCTGTTGTTTTCTATTCGGATAAATACGCATACAAGCTGATACCCCGTCCGCGCGGACAGCGTGGAGGAGAAGAACCCACCTGCTGGATAGTAGCGAAAGCGCGTGCCTGTTTCATACCGCTTGATGGTTATGGTCAGGCCGTCGCTCAGCTGCAATGTTTCCCCCACATCAAAACCACTGGCTTGCGCAGGAGAGGGAGAGGGCGTTTCTGGCGGAAGAAGCTGCGCAAGCTGTGCCTCCAGTTCGCTGACCCTGGACTCCAGCGCGGCGATGCGGTCGTCCATTTCATCGGCGAAGGTAAGGGCGGGGAGGAACAGTATGCACATCAGCAGCGCCGCGATACGTATAGAATGCATCTTCATGGCAAAGAAAACTCCTTTTTCGGCCTATGGTATATGTAACCGGGTTCTGGTATGGATAGCCAATGAACTTCAAAACAGACCCGTCTGAGGGAATCTTTTTTCGCTCTGCTGTGTCGCTCTCCAGTCAGCGTAGCTGCCGGCTACGCCTCTTTTCTGCTCCTTGCAGAGCAAGAAAACCTTCTCCTCAGGCGGGCCTGTTTTGAAGTTCATTAGCTATATCATACAAAGAAGCCATGCGCCATGTCAATTGACGGACGGTAAACGAATTGTAAACAATGACAGCGAATTGGTGAAAAGAAATGTCGTACAAAAGTGGGTATAATTACGCAAAAGGGATGAAAAAAACAGGGCATTGTGATATAATAACACCGAATTGGGTGCACAGAAGGACTCCGTGTGGGATGTGCATCCTTGGTTTTGTCAAAAGGAGGGCGCTCGTTGCTCACTCAGATTCGCAACGCAAGAATCCTGACACCCTTTTCGCAGATGGAAGGGGTCGTTGTTGTTGACGATGGATGCATTGTAGGCGTGGTAGGCAATGCGGATATTGATAAAAACGTGAAGGTGGTTGACGCGCGCGGCATGTATCTGGTGCCCGGATACGTGGACATTCATGCCCACGGAAGTGCGGCTGCCCATGTGATGGATGGAACGGTGGCTGCGATTACCACGTTGTGCAATGAGCATGCGGCTTGTGGTACAACGACCATTGTGCCGACAACGGAAGGCGCTCCGCTGGAAAAAGTGATTTGCGCGGTGGAGAACATCCGTACCGCAGGCAAGAAAAAGTGTGGCGCGACAATTGCGGGGGCGCATGTTCAGGGTCTTTTCTGCCGGATGGAGAACGAAGAAGGTGAAGGATGCGCTGACCTCTTCCCGATACAAGAACGCCAATGGCAGGCGCTGCTCAAACGCGCGGACAGCATCCGTATGGTGGGTGTCGCGCCTGAGATGCCTGGCGCCATGAAGTTGGGCGATGCGCTGAAGGAAAGGGGCGTTATTCCGTCTGTTGCAGGCTCTGATGCGGACTACGAGCAGATCTTGATGGCCGTATCGCATGGATTCGGCGATATATCCGAGCTGTACAGGAAGAGTGCCCCAGAGAGGCGGCGCAATGGATTTTCCAAGCCCGGTGTGCTTGAGAGCGGCTTGGTGGTGGATGAACTGACTGTGCAGGTGCCTGCGGATGGCTGGCAGATTCCGCTGGTTTCGTTGCAGATTATCTACCGCTGCAAAAGCGCGGAGGGGATTATCCTTGTCAGCGATGCAGGGGGAGCGCACACGTCCACAGGCAAATTCGAGCAGGGCTTCTCCACCATGGCGTTGTTGGTACGCAACATGGTGGCGGCTGGGGTTTCCCTCCGTGTGGCACTGCGCATGGCAACGGTGAATCCGGCCCGGCGTATTGGGCTGGATAGGATAAAGGGGCGCGTTGCTCCGGGATATGATGCGGACTTGCTGCTGTTGGATAGCGGGTTGAATGTTCGCTTTACCATGGCAAAGGGGCGCATCCTGCGCAATGACATGGATACGCCCGGATCTGTGCCAGTATAAAGGGGTCTGTAAAACCTGTTTTGCGCCGAAAGGAGGCGCTATTTTTTTTGCTCTGATTCCTCATCTGTCTGTGGTTTGTGGAGGGCATACAGCGCTGCGCAGGACTCAGCCTCCGCCTCGTTCTGGACGGGGATGGGCATGATGCCTGTGCATTCGGAAAAGGACACGATCTGTTCCACGTCGTAGGCGGGTTCATAAACGGGTTTGCGGTCTTTCCTGGGGTTTTTAGGCATAAAACAGCCTCCTTTCTTCATTTGCCTGTAGTGTGCCAGTGGGTATGAAAGATTATTTGCCCAAACATAGCCTCATGACAGAGAATATCTGTAAAAAAATGAACGGATGCAAATAAAGAGGGGAAGCACAAGCGCTGGTAGGAGGCGTTAGAGGATACCCCATATACTGTGTTATAAATTTAATTAAATTGCAGAAAAAGATAACAGAAACGAGACAAAAGCGACGAATGTATATTGCGTCTTTTGCGGAACACATCAATAAAAATGGTGAAAGAGTACGAACTATACAGCAAAAAACCGTGTAAAAAAGGCTTTTTTGGCCAAATAATGAGTATGAAAAATCTTTGAAATAATTTCGAAAAAGTTCTAAATGTAACCAATATGTAAGGATACGTCGTTATAATGAACGTGTATTGTAGAGGAAATCTACACAAAATTGTGGATGCGACTATCCTTTGGTAGCGTGAGGAGGCAATAAAATGTTTAATCTTAACATGCGTAAAATGGGTGCCCTGATGATAGCGATAACGCTAATTCTGTCTGGCTTGGCAGGGAGCGCGGTTGCGGAATTGGGAGACATTATTGTAGCAGAGACGCTGGAGGATGGTTTCGATAATCATGCGGAAAACCAGACGCCTGTTGAGCAGGAGCAGACGGAGAATGTGCCGCCTGTTGTGGAGCAGGTAAATCCTGCGCAGCCGCCGGTAGTGATCGAACAGACGCAGCGTGAAACGTATCGCGTGGAGTTCTTCGACTTCAACGGCGATTCGCTGGGCTACGTGGTTGTATACGAAGGAGACTACCTGCTGATTCCGGAATACATTCCGGAAATGGAAGGGTTCCAATTTGAATATTGGTATGACCTGGGGCAGTATCAGAAACTGCTGCAGCAATTCCCCTATGCGCTGCCGGAGGCATATATCTTCGGCACACCGGTAGCAAATGCGACCAATCTTTTCCCATATTATACGGTTCTTTCGAAGCAGGAAAGTTCCATGCAGCCCATGGAGCCGCCCACGGTGATTGATCCGGTGCAGACAGATGCGCTGATTGGCTTGATCACGAACGGCTCTGGAGAGGAGACGATGAATCCTGTACAGCCGGAACAGGTTGCGGTGACGGATGAGCAGGCGGATCAGCTGATCAACCAGATCATCAGCAATGAAGAACCTGTTCTGGGCATTGTTGAGCAGGCCGCTGTGACGAATGAGCAGGCGGATGAGTTAATCAACCAGATCATCAGCAATGAAGAACCCGTTCTGAACAATGTTGAGCAGGCCGCTGTGACGGATGAACAGGCGGGTGACTTGATTAACCAGATTATCAACAATAATGAAGAAACCACCACAGAAACCGTCGGACAGGCGGATGAACTGATCAGCCAAATCATCAACAATGAGGATCCTGCGGATGACGAAGAGACCGCGGACATTGAGGATGTGGCGACAGGTGAGGCGGCAACGACGGAACCCCTTGAAGGGACAACCGTGCAGGAAGTGTTGGCCAACACCAATGGGCTCAACATCATCGTGGTGTCCAGCCAGCCCCAGGATAAGCCGACAGTCGTGACGACGGAGGCGCAGGAGCAGAACCTGATCAGCTTCATTCAGAGTGGCGATGATGAAGAAGTGGAAAATGAGGACGAAGCCGAGTTGGCCGTAAACGAAGAAGCGGATGACGAGAGCCTCGGAACGATTGAAGAAATCATATCCGACGAACCCGCCAATGACGAAACCGAAACGGACGAAGTCATTGCCGTGGAAGAAGAGGAAGCAGTCACAGCCATCGTGGAGGGTGCCGAAACTGGCGATGAGGACGAGAGCGGGATTGTCCAAGAACCGGCTGTCGACGAGGATGATACGGAAGCCGATTCGGACATTCCGGACATCGAGGTCGTAATAGCTGCCGCTCCCTCCGTACAGGTAATCTACGAGTTCGAGGGAGATGAGATTGTACCTGGCACGGTGGTAACAGTTCGCGCTGAACTGATCAATGTTCCGGAAGGCATTACCGCTACGTTCTACTGGATGAACAATGCGGGTGGGACATTCCAGAGCATTGGTGAAACCGGACAGTCCTTCACCTTTGTGGCAGATGAGACAAACACCAACTGTGAGTATCAGGTGAATGTAACATTGGGCTGAAGAAGTAAGCGGCAAAGCCGGGGCGAGAGCCCCGGTAAAGCTGTATAAAGGTATGTTGTTCTATTGAAAAGCACTGCATAGACGTGCATTTTGGGAGGAAGTATTATGGCTCGTAAGTTCAAACGGTATCTATCCACGTTGATGTTGGTGATGATGCTTGTCAGCGTCATTCCGGCATCCTTTGTCTCGGCAATAGCCGAGACGGATACATCCACAATGACCCAGGAAGAAATTGATTTGTGGATACAGCAGAACTATGGGGACTTAACGGGCAGTACAGAGATCAATATGAACTCAGGGGACCTCGAGGAGGGGGAGGAACCTCCTCTGTTCGGTCCGCTTGGTGGCGACATAGTGCCGCTCGGAGGGACAGGCGGAACGGGTCTTCAAAAGATCAGGCTGGATCTTCGGCCTAAAGACCTTGTTCGCGTGTACGACGGAACGGAGCATGGCTACAGAAACACGATCGTTAACTTTGGTCCGACCAAAGACTCGTGGCTCAGCGCCGTTGACAATGAGAACGAGTATCTTCGGGTAGATGGTTTGCTCTATGGTGAGGAGCGCCCGCTGGATCCGGACTCCTATATCGTATGGGACTATGTAAGCGAAGTGGAGCTGAGCGGTTACTCCACAAACGCAACATGGAAATACGGCGTGCCTACCGACCGTTCGGATGGATTTATAGGCAACCGTATCAATATTACTGTTGAAGGCCAGCATGAAAATAGCATGAGCCTCTTTGGCGTTACGATTATGCGGTCGAACCATACGATCAATGATCCACCTTACAGGATGACGGTTGCCATTATGGCCGGTTGGTCGTACGGCATTGGCAGATATACGAACACGGGTTATGTAAAGGTCATTCAGCGTCCAGTGATGGTGAATGTAGCAAGCAAAGTTATCGCCTCTGGCGCACTCTTTGATCAAAACAACCTGACGATTACCTATAGTGCAGTTGACGGCGATCCGCAGAGCGGCCTCATCGGTGGCGACACCCTGACCGTCGGCACAGATTTTGCTGTGCAGCTCAAGCCGATTGGCACGGGATATGTATATCCGGAAGACGGCGCGTACCGCATGGTGATAGAGCCGCTGACCGGCGCGAATACGAACTACTACCCCATCGGCAACGGCGGCGTGCTTACCATTGGCCAGCCGGCGGTGACCGACGTGGTCGTTACGGAAGAGCACTATTATGTAATGGGTTCGTCCCTTGCAGCTGCGACGCAGATTGGCACCTCGACGGTGCTCCCGTCGATGCCGTATGCCGCGTTCTATGATGGCACCAGCAAGAAGCTGGTCAACGCGAAGGACAGCAACAACGTAACAGCCAAGTACATCGGCTATGATGCCGGTGAAGGATTTGTAAAGGGCGAGCCGAAAATCAATGGTGTAACACAGGATATCACGGTGAAGTTCTATTATTCGCCGGAAGCATCCATTACTATCTCCCACAGGCCGGAGCATCCCGGCACGTTTAACTGGAGCCGGGTGGGCCAGACAGTCCGTGTGACCACCGGAACATATACTTCTACCCTGTATGAGGTCAGCAGTGCCTGGGGCGGAAATACGTGGGGGGACATTCTCTATGGTATTTTTGCGCTGCCCAATGACACCACCACATATGAATTGGATCAATGGACGGTAAAGCAAAACGCAAGCTGGCAGGCCGTACAGTCGAGCTGGCCGTCGGGATACGATGCAGGCTGGCTATCGGACGGCAGGCTGACCATTGTCGGCGGAACAACATATGCTTGGACATTTGCGCCCACCTATAGGATACAGGGCCCCCTGAGCATCACGTTTAGAAAGGACGTATACGAGTACATATACAGAGGCATTCCCCAGGGAATTCCTGCACTGGCGACCTCCTCCGACGGATATACGCCTTCCGTATATCCGGAAACGGAATATATCATTTCCAATCCCTATAATGATCCGTACTTTGTTGTGACGGGTTCAGGCCAGTTGGGTACCAACCATAAGCTGACGGTAACTGTAGCCGGTACGGCCACGAATGTTTCCGAGGGAAATGTGCCCCTTACCATCGCTGCCGTTGGTGTAGTGGACACCAGAAATGATACGGATGTTAGCAGCCAATACCAGGTGGGCGGGCTTGGCCAGACATCGTCGGTGCGCATTACGCAGCGCCCTGTGCCGCTGAACATCCAGATCATGAAGCATGTAGCCTACGAAGGCTTCCAGCAGGACGGCTATAAATTGATGCAGCCGGATAATTATCCGGAAGATTGGAACGGACATTGGTACCAGATCGCCTATACACGGCTTACGCTGGATTATGGTACAGTTTCGCTAAGCGGTATTTATGGCTCAGAAGATCCGGACTATACGCCGAAATTCCGCACGGACTTCTACCTGACCTTTACGCCCCAAACCCCGGGCAGTGTATACCCGTATGAGGGTGTGTATACGGTTGGCCTTGTGCCGATTGATATCCCCACCAGAAACTATACTTTCTACGACGACCCAACCCTGCATCAGGTGTTCAGCAGGACGTTGACGGTTCTTAAGAACCCGTCATTGGTCGACAATACCAAGCTGTCCTCGTGGATCAAGGTTGTCGACGAAAAGGGCGACCCGATTTCGGGCGTAATTTTCCGCGGATACAACTATAGAAAGGCTATAGACAGCTTCTTCACGAAGAGCACCAACGCCAGTGGCTTGGTGGACTTCAGCTTTGATACAAACCTGACGCAAATTGGCGACTATCAGACCGCGTATATCCACCTCGAACTGGACCCACAGGGAAGCGCAACCTATATGAAGGGCGTTCCCTATGAGAACAAAATTACTTCGTATAAATTTACCTGGGGAAATAGCAACATTAATAACTATAGCTCCACGTACGAACGTGGATCGGACTTTAGCCTGCTAACAGCGTCTGGCGTGACGCTGGGCGTTGGCAGCACGCTGAATCCGATTCTGCGGGCAACAGCATATCCGGACAATTACACGATTTCGAGCATCTCCCTTTATAATGGCACGCAAGCCAACCCTGCAATTTTGCAGGTATTCCGTACGTTCACGGTAACGGAGCATCTTCGCAATATGTCGGGCGCTGTCATTGGCGTAGGAACCCAGACAAAGACCGTGCAGGGCCGTAGCGATTTCACAGGCGCTCCCAGCAGCACGCTGACGGGCGGGTATGTGTACGCCGGTTACAACCTTACAGGCAGCACCACGCCGGCGAACATCCTTTCCGGGGTTCCGACCCTTATGGATGTGCTGGGCGACAAGACGGTCTACTACTTCTATGCAACGAAAGTTTCAGGAGATCTTGATCTGGCGGATGCGGTGGCTATATACGATGGAAACATCTGGGGCTACAGCAGCACAGGAGAAACGATACCCTTCCTTCCGGTGGACTATATCACCCCCACAGAGCTGACGAACCACGTAATCAAGAACACGCGTCTGGCCCTCCTGACAGGGCACAGCCTGCGCTATGTCAAGCTCAAGAGCAACGGACCGGATGGCGGCGGGCTCAAGAACGCCAACTGGCCGTACAACACGAGCGTGCTCTTGGACTTTGCTACCAACAAGTTACCTGGCAGCAGCACGGTAATCATTTCCCTGGCTAGCGATGACACCAACTCCCTGGGTCTGTGGAACAACAGCACCGAGATGACAGCCACGGAAAAGAGCGACAGATATCAGATCACTGGCTCATACTCCACTGGACACGTGATCGTAATCCAGCGTCCGGTGAAGATCACTGTGGCGAACCATAGCATAGTATGGAATTCGTCCCTGACATCCACGAGTATGCCGGCGGGCATTGCCGACAGAATCACCGTGGAAACCCAGAGCGCGGGCCGCGGTCTTGTGACGGGCGAAACGCTAACATTTGGCACGGACTATACCCTTACATTCACGCCCACCGGCGTGGGCTATAGCTATCCGCAGGTTGGCGAATACCAGATGACGGTAGTGTACCGCACGGGCGGCAATACGAACTACTATATCGAGAGCAACGCGGGGCTGTTGACGATCGAGAATCGGATCAATCTCACCAATAACGCGAAGGACTTTGCCGTTACATACAATGGACAACTGCATGGGTACAGTAATGCGAACGAATGGGTAACGTTCGATGCGGGTGATTATATTACCGCCACGAATGGGTCGAACAGCCTTATCCATGCGTTCTTCAGCGATCCATGGGTGTATCCTGGCCACACAATACGTGCCATCATGGTGCAGGGTGACGGGCCGGAAAGCGGAAAGATCAAAAACGCCAACTGGCCGTATGGCGTAACGCCGCCCCTGAATAACTTTGCCAGCGCGGCAGCATATGACGCAGGCAGGCTTCCTGGAAGCGCAAGCGCAGTGTATTATGCCGGCATACTTAGCACAGGAACACCAGATGACAGGACGGATCTCTATAGCATCTGGAATGGCAGCACAGAGCTAACGTCCGCGCAGAAGAAAGATCTCTATTTTGTAACTGGAACCTATAGAGTAGGGTATATCTGCGTAATCCAGCGTCCGGTGAAGATTACCGTGGCGAACCACAACATCATGCGCGATACGTCCATGACATCCACCAGCATGCCGGCAGGCATCGCGGGCAAAATCACCGTGGAAGCCATGGGCACGAATCGTGGCCTTGTGACCGGCGAAACGCTGACCCTTGGCACGGACTATACCCTTACCTTCACGCCCACTGGCGCAGGCTATAGCTATCCGCAGGCTGGCGAATACCAGATGACGGTGGTGGCNNTTGCGGGCGGCAATCAGAACTACTATATCCAGACCGATGCGGGGCTTCTGACGATCACGGACAAGATCAATCTCACCAACAGAGCGCGGGATCTTGCCTTTGTATACGATGGCCAACTGCACGGCTACCCCAGTACGGGCGAATGGATAACGTTCGCTGCGGGTGAATATATTACCCCCACAAAGGGTTCGAACAGCTATATCCATGAATTCTTCGTGGATCCATGGCTTTTTGAGGGGCATACAATCCGTGGCGTCATGGGACGGGGTAACGGAAAGGTCAGAGACGCTAACTGGCCTTATGGTCTAACGCCGCCAATAGGAGATTTTGACAGCATAGGAGGGTATGATGCGAACAGGCTCCCTGGAAGCGTAGGGATGGGGTACACTGCCGGCATATGGGGCATAGATCAAGAAATCATGACGGATCGCTTTAGCATCTGGGCGGGCAGCACAGAGCTAACATCTGCGGAAAAGAAAGATTTCTATTATGTAAGCGGCCTATATATGGAAGGCTATATCTGCATAATCCAGCGCCCGGTGAAGATCACCGTGGCGAACCACAACATCATGCGTAATACGTCCATGACATCCACCAGTATGCCGGCCGGCATTGCCAGCAAAATCACGGTGGAAGCCATGGGCACGGATCGTGGCCTTGTGACCGGCGAAACGCTGACACTTGGCACGGACTATACCCTTACCTTCACGCCCACTGGCGCAGGCTATAGCTATCCGCAGGCTGGCGAATACCAGATGACGGTGGTGGCTCTTGCGGGCGGCAACCAGAACTACTATATTGAGACCGATGCGGGGCTTCTGACGATTACGGATCGGATCAGCCTTACCCATGAATCAGGAGATCTTGCCTTTGTATACGATGGCCAGTTGCATGGTTTCAGCAGTGCGACTGAATGGGTGACATTCACTCCGACTGAGTATATTTCTTCTACGAGGACATCGAACAAATATATCCATGAACTCTACGGGATTCCAAAGATTCATGAGGGACATGAAATCCGTGGCGTCCGGGTAAAAGGCTACGGAACTACGAGCGGACAGATCAAAAACGCCAACTGGCCCTATGGCCTGACGCCGCCCTTGAACAACATGGGCAGCATAGGCGGATATAACGCGAACACCCTCCCTGGAAGCGAAAGGGTAACGTATGTTGGCGGTGGCGTCTGGGAAACAGACTATGACGTCATGCTGGATAGCTTTAAGATCTGGGCTGGCGGCACAGAGCTAACGCTTGCGCAGAAGAATGAGTTCTATTTTGTACAGGCTGTATTCATCCAGGGCTACATCTGCGTAATCCAGCGCCCGGTGAAGATCAGCGTGGCGAACCACAGCGCAACCAGCACCACGTCCATGACATCCACCAGCATGCCAGTAGGCATTGCGGACAAGATCACCGTGGAAACCATGGGCACGGATCGCGGCCTTGTGACCGGCGAAACGCTAACCCTTGGCACGGACTATACCCTTACCTTCACGCCCACCGGAACGGGCTATACCTATCCGGAAGCTGGCGAATACCAGATGACGGTGGTGGCTCTTGCGGGTGGCAACCAGAACTACTTTATCCAGACCGATGCAGGGCTTTTGACCATCGTGGATCCGCTTCAGATTAAGAGTCAGACGAAGAATGAAATTTATGTGTATGATGGTCAGCTCCATGGATACCTTGAAGAGGGCGAGTGGATCACATTTGCGCCGGGTGAGTATCTTACCGCGAGCAACTTGTCGAACGATCGTGCCGCTCTAGTTGATGGGTTTATACCCTATGCAGGCGATGAGATACGTGCGGTAAAGGTATTCAATTATGATGGTTTTGGAAGCGGAAGTGCAGCAGATGGAAGACTCAAGAACGCTAACTGGCCCTATGGCATAGCGGTGCCACCGCAAGGTGATAGTTTCTGGGCAAACTATCTTGCGGGTAGGTTGCCTAGCAGCGCGAGTTCTTTCTTCGTTCAGGCTTATCCTCACGGCTTTTCAGGTGTTGATGAGAGACAGCGTGAGAGGATGGTGTATTGGGAAATCTGGAGGGATGGCGTAGAGCTATCATATGAAGAAAAGGCGCTTTGTTACAGACCGTGGACCACAGCGGCGGGGAACATCATCATTGTCCAGCGCCCGGTAACGGTCACCGTGGCGAACCATACCATCGCGTATGACTCGTCCATGACATCCACCAGCGTACCCACAGGCATTGCCAGCAAAATCACCGTGGAAACCATGACAGGGCAGGCCGAGCTGACAGCTCGCGGCCTTGTGACCGGCGAAACGCTGACCCTTGGCACAGACTATACCCTTATCTATACGCCGATCAACGGAACGACCGGTCCCTACCCCGCCCCTGGCCAGTACCAGATGGGCGTGAGCCAGTTGACCCCGAATGCCAGCAACTATGCAATTCAGGGCACAGGCGGCGTTCTGACGATCACCAACGACTTTACGGTCTCCTTCAAGGAGAGCGTGTATGAGTATATCTATCGTGGTATTCCGCAGGGCATCCCATCCATCCAGTCCAGCGATGGCGTGACCGCCACCAGGCTGCCTGAGACGGAATACGTTATCAACAACCCGACAAATGACGCATTCTTCACCATAACGGGAGCGGCTGGCCTGCAGTCCGGACATAAGCTGGCCATAACGGTCACCGGTACGGCAACCCACGTTGCCGAGGGCGCGCAGCCCCTGGAAATCACCAGCATTCGCGTGCTCAATGCCAGCAACGCCGATGTTACCAGCAGCTACGGAACAATCGCCGGCGTGGGTGAAACCGCCTCGGTCAAGATTCTGCAGCGGCAAGTAGGCTTGGACGTTGAGGTGAATAAGAACGAGGACAAGCTGGGCTTTACCCAGGATTGGCTGGGGCTGCCGTCGGCGATGAACTCGCTCTGGCGTAATATTACGTATACGCCATTGACGAATGACAAGGGCCTCATTTCCCTGAGCAAGATAAACGACGAGAACGATCCGGAATATGAGCCGATGCCGGGCGTTGCCTTCAATCTGGTCTTTACGCCGGATAACTTCACGCCGACGGGGCCGAGCGACAAGTATCCCACCAGCCTGGGAAGATACATCGTCTCGATTGCGCCAATTAATGATCCCACCAGTGACTATAGCTTCTTTGAAATGGATCCCAGTGAATTCAGGACGACCAGAGATGTCACGATTTACGCCGAGGTTCAGGAAATGCGGGGCATTAAGGGATGGATGAACCAGGGCCACTCGCAGATCGGTGTTGTTCGCATAGACCGTGGGGAGACGTATGCCTTCACGGATACGTCACCGAGCAAGCTGGTGAACATCATACACAAGGGGCATGAGTTCCAGGTCGTTGAGTATGTCTACGAGAACATATTTTCAAACACCATTTACCCGATTCCTGGACCTATGCCTGCCATCACGGATGCGCCGGATGCGCATGAAAACCATATCGTATACTTCATGTTTGAGATAGTTAACCCGTTGACCGTAACGGAGCACTATATCGATGCGGACGGCAATGAGGTTCTGCCCTCTGTGGTGAAGGAAATTGAATGGGGGGGCCCCTACAATTTGGATTCCTCGTCCACGGGAGAATGGTACCAATCAGCATGGATGCCCACTAATCCGGACGGTCGGACGTATTTGCTCCGGGGAATGAAGAAAGACAATGGGCCGGAAACGAGTGTGGGTAATGGTTCCCTAATCATGCCAGTGGAAGATTTCCATGATATATATTTCCTCTACCGGGCCCTGGTGACCATCGATCTGGCGGATATCAACGTTGTGTACGATGGGCAGCCCCATGGCTACGTTGGAGCCAGGGAGCACGTTGTCTTTACGCCGGCGGAGTACCTGGAGCACAAGGAGACGAACCAGTATATCAAGAAAATGGAAGGCCTGCTGCCTGGGCATACCCTGCGGGGCATATGGCTCACAACCCAGAGCAACATCAATGCAACCCATTTGTGGAACGGTATTGCGCCGCTGTCTGCAAGCGTTGATACGGGTATCTGGATGAAGGATTTTGCAGGAAGCTACGTGGACATCTACGATGCCAGCAACCAGCTTGTTGCCGGTTGGGAGTCCTCGTTTCCCTTCAGGTCGAATACGTATATGTTGTCGGGCGGTGCAATTGGCGAGATCATCATCAAGCAGCGCCGCGTAGAAATCACTGTGAACCCGATCACGATGACCTACGATCCTACGCTGACGGCGACGACATTCCCGGCGGATATCACGGACTATATCACCGTGGAAACAATGAATGGAGACCGCGGTATCGTGACGGGCGAAACGGGCGTCATGGACTTTGGCACCCATTACAGCATCACGTTTACCCCCACCAATGGGACCACGGCCAGCTACCCGGATCCTGGCCAGTACCAGATGGCAGTGACCCAGCCGGGCCAGGCTGACAGCAACTATCATGTGGATAGCAATGCGGGCATCCTGACAATTACCAGCGCGGAAATCTCGGTGGGCTTTAATAAGGCCGTATACGAGTATATCTACCGCTATGAGGCCCAGGGCATTCCGAAGCTGCCCACCACTGGCATGCCTGGCACCGGAATACTGCCGGAGTCGGAGATTATCATTACCAACCCGACGAGCAACGAATACTTTACCATCGTCGGCTCGGAGAAGCTTGCGTCCAATCACCGTATAGCCGTGGTGGTTACCGGTACGGCTTTCCACGTGGTGGAAGGTGCACAGCCCTTGGAGATTACCAGCCTGCGCGTGGTGGACACCTCCAAGCCCACGACGGATCCCAACTATGACGTGACCCACCTGTACGATCTGGAGGGGCTGGGACAGACCTCCACTGTGAAGATCCTGCAGCGGCCAGCGCGGATAGACTTCGACCTCTACTGGAAGACAGCGGAGGAAGGCTTCACC
>JGI994J12354_10003543_pt1 | contig 14494 bp, 10 predicted proteins | sample IntmicLarv3ML3BL_FD_12354 | JGI IMG/M metagenome (IMG submission 12354)
CCCCCGCCGCAAGCAACGGGGTATCGCCGGGAACGAATAAGGAATCGCCGCAGAGCGGCGGGGAATTAAACCCGGCGACGGAGTTCGTCGGATTAATGGATATCTGCAAAAGGGTGCATGACCGGCTCGTAAAAATCGCGCAAGAAAACTCCGAAATTTTCTTGAATCATCCTTGGATAAATAATGCCATAGAATTGTCAAATCTTGTGATGAACATGAGTAACAGCCATATTTTTGACAGCGTCTGCTTTCTGGTAATTGAAAGTATGCACTCCTTTGTTCGGTGGGTAGAGGAACAACTCAAACAGAATGCGGATTCTAACTATTTTACACAGCGGCTTAACCCTCTAAATTTTTATGTGAACGGGTTGAATCAGTTAATGGATTCTGTAGTGCGGGCGGATGGAATGATTGTTGCAACTCCGGGATACGACCCAATGATATACAACATGCCAATTGCTATTGTCGAATATTGCGGAGCATATTTTAAAACGGTATCCCGATTTTTCGCAGCCACAGACGGAACCGTTGCGCCACAGGAGGTTTCGTGTTTGTTGGTTCCCACACTCTGCCGCAGAATTAAGACGCTGGATATGTTTAGTTCAAACCGTTCAGAAAATAGCATGCAGTATTTAGAGATACCTGTAGAGTCGTTTTGTGATCCATTTTCTATCATAACGGCGCTTACCCATGAAGCAGCTCATTTTTATGGTGATAAATGCCGGAGGCGGAAATCGCGGAAAGAGGCTTTCGTAGAGTGCATTGCCGAAGCGATTTGTTGTGCGTTGGGCGTCTATACCAAAGTATCTGCTCAGTTTCTCTCAGCTACGATGCTGGATTGTTTGCGCTGGGGAGAAACGGCAGAAACACCAGCATCCGAAAAAATTCTTTATTTAAGGGATGTTGCTTTTAAATCTCAAAAAATCGTTCTTGCGTTCATTCAGTCAAAATCGAACTATGTATATTTTAGAAATCTTTATATTGAATCGCTGGAAGAATGCGAAAGAACGGAAGAACAGAAAACGCAAACAGATATCTTGATTGAGCAGCGCGTACAAGGGCTCCTGTACGAAAGAGAAGAACGCTCGGCTGTCGGAATCGTGGAGGACATCTTCGATTTGTTTTATGAGGGCTATGCGGATGTTGCGATGATTTATACACTGAAGATGAGTTTCGCACAATATCTTCGGATGCTGTCTTCGGAATTTAAATTTTTTGAAGGAGCCTCCGTCAATCAGAAGATGTGCGCGTTGCAGCGGATTTTTGTTGTCAGAGAAGCCTGCAAGGGGCTGGAGGACTTTCAAGAAGGACTGTCTGAGGAAGATATCGCAAAAAATCGCCTGGAAAAATGGAAAACGGTCGTACTGGATGATCTTCTTTACAGTATGGAACAGTTCGATGAGGATTATCGCTTGTATTGCGGAGAACACGAAGCGGTACGGGGTGCGCTTAACGAAGGATTCTATCCCTATGCAGTGCTGGATACGGTCATTGACTATTTACAGGATTGCCTACGGTCGCTAACGGAAAGTGTTCCCAAGGGGTCGGTATTATGGAAATCTCGGGAAGACGCGTTGAAGATGTATCAGGAAATTTGTAATAGAGAAGATTACTTCGGGAAAGCTTTTCAAAACAATCTCAGTGAAAATAGAAAATCTATTTTAATACGGAATTATGACATTTCCGAAAGATAGGGTGTCATGTCTTCACCCCTCAAACTGGCTGTCAATCACCTTCTCGCTGCCCAGTGGGGAATAGACCCCGCGGTCTAATCGACTGCTGTCAATGTAATAAACAAACGGCTCCGGCGGTTAGTCGGCGCGGAAGGCATCCACCAGAAGCCGCTTGATTTTCATGCGTTCAGGTAGGATGTTTTTCATGTATACGCTCGCGTGTGTGCCCGGGGCAACGCCCCAGGCGTACTCCGATTACCGTATATTTCATGTGCCCCTTTTTCCTTATTCGTTAAGCTGTTGATATTACATCATTTATGATTGGAGCAAAGCATGATGAAATCCTCCCCGCGCCGGGAAGCCTTCTTCGGCTTTGACTGGCAGTTCGCCCTCACCGACAGTGCGGATTTGCCGGACGCTGCCGATGCGCGTTTCCGCCCGGTGCAGCTGCCGCATGACTGGTCGCTCGACTACCCTTACGACCCCAACGCCGCAAGCGCGGGCTCCGGCGGTTATGTGCGCACGGGGACAGGCTGGTATGCCAAAACCTTCCCCCTGCCGCAGGACGGGCGGCGGCACAGCCTGCTGTTCGAGGGCGTATACATGAACTGCCGTGTGTTCCTCAACGGCACACTTGTTGCCTCCAACATCTATGGCTATACGCCCTTTGAGGTATCGCTGGATGCCGCCTTGCCGGGCGAAAATACCGTTTTGGTCTGCGTGGACAATGCTCGCCAGCCGAATTCCCGCTGGTACAGCGGCTCCGGCATCACGCGCCCGATGTATTTGCGCAGTGTCATGCCGTTTTCCGTCCCACGTGACGGTGTTTTTGTCAGCACACCCGAAATCACGGCGGAGCGGGCAACGCTTTGCATCCAAACAGAACTTTGCGGCACGGGGGAAAACGCCGCCATCGAATACCGCGTCTGCGCGCCGGACGGCGAAACGCTTCCGCCGCAGCGAGAATCTTTGGCAAGCGGCGCGGCGCAGCATCAAGCGGAAATCCCATTGCCGTCTCCGCAGCTGTGGGACATTGCGCATCCGCAGCTGTACCGCTTGACGGTACGCCTGTTTGCTGGCGAGGCCTGCGCGGATGAAGTCACCCTGCCCTTCGGCGTGCGGGACATTCGCATGGACGCAAACGAGGGCTTCTTTCTCAACGGGCGGCGCGTGAAACTGCACGGCGTTTGCCTGCACCATGACGGCGGCGCAGTCGGCGCGGCGGTTCCGCCCGAGGTTTGGAAGCGGCGCTTGAAATTGCTGAAGGAAATGGGCTGCAGCGCCATCCGCACGGCGCACAATCCGCCGGACAGCGCCTTGCTGGATTTGTGCGACCAAATGGGCTTTTTGGTGATGGACGAAGCGTTTGACGAGTGGGAATACACCAAAGAAAAATCCCGCGGGTCAAACACCCACGAGAGCCGGGGATACAGCGAATGGTTTGCGGAGCATCACGAAGCGGACTTCACCGCCATGCTGCGGCGCGACCGCAATCACCCCTGCGTCTTTATATGGTCCATCGGCAACGAGGTGCCGGAGCAGCATCTGGCAGGCGGCGCGAAAATTGCGCGGCGGCTGGCAGAAATCTGCCGCAGGGAGGATCCCACACGCCTGCTCACGCAGGGGAACGACTGCATTCGCGCCGAGCCCTATGGCGCGCGGGATGAATTCTTGCAGGAGCTGGATGTCGTCGGCCTGAACTATGTGAACCGCTGGCGTGGGCGCACGGAGACCTTTTACGACGAGGAGCGCCGCGACTTTCCGCAACGCATTTACATCGGCACGGAGCATGGCGCGGTGGACGGCGTGCGCGGAGATTATCGGCAGGAGGTCGGCGGCGAAAGCTGGCACAACCGCCCGTATTTCTCGCGGATGCTCCAGGCGGAAAAGTTGTTGCGCTACAACGAAAGCCGCGATTTTGTGCTGGGTGATTTTATGTGGACGGGCATTGACCATTTGGGCGAAAGCTTCTGGCCGCTGCGCTCTGCCACCACAGGCGTGATGGATTTGTGCGCCTTCCCCAAGGACGGCTACTATTTCTACCAAAGCCAATGGACGAAAACGCCCATGCTCCATCTGTTCCCGCACTGGAATTTGGATGTTCCGGAGGGCACGATTGTCCCCGCGGTGGTCTGCACCAACTGTGCGCGCGCGGAGCTGTTTGTCAATGGCAAGTCCTACGGCAAAAAGGCCTATGAATTCCCCGCACAGGGCATGACGCAGCGCTACAACCATTTTGAGCGCCCCATTGCGCCCATCACCACGAACGATTTGCACCTGACTTGGGATGTCCCTTATGTCCCCGGCAAAATTGAGGCCATCGGCTATGACGAAAACGGAGATGTTTTGCTGCACAAGGAACTTCACAGCGCGGGGGAACCCGCTCAAATCCGAATGGAATGCGACAGCGAAACATTGCCCGCAGACGGCAGAAGTATCTGCCACATCACGGCAGCCCTGCTGGACGCCGCCGGGAACCCTGTCCCGCACCGGGATCTTGCGCTGCGTTTCACTGTCCAAGGCGCAGGGAAATTTCTCTGCGCGGACAGCGGCAATCCCGCATCCCACCGCCTCTTCTCCGACCCCGAATGCAAGACCCTGGCAGGGAAGGCGCTGTGCATCGTTCAGGCAGGGCGCACAGCAGGCAATCTTCGCGTCACGGTGCAGGCCGCAGGAAATCTTTCGGCGCAAATTTCCGTGCAGATATGCCGATAAAACGGATTCAGCCGTATGCCCGCGAGAACCGTTCCACCAGCGTTTTTGCCGCGCCGCAGTCCGCCACCAGCGGGTGAATCATTAGGGCTTTTACCGCCAGCTCCGGCTTGTTTTCCAGAATCGACTGCACAGCGAGTGTTTCATATTGTTTAACGGTACGCAGCAGATTGGCTTTTTCGGGCGGGAGCTTGGGTGCCGGAATAACCGTCAGGCCGCTTCTTTCCACACGGCAGGAGATTTCCACCACATCACTGTCCGCAAGCTCTGCGATGGTGCCATTGTTGGGGACGGACAGCACCATGTTGGCCGGAACACCGCTTTCCCTTGCGCGGATGAAATCCAGCGCCACGCCGGCATAGCCGCCGCCGTCCGGGCGGGCGATGAACTCCGCCGCCGTGAGCACATCCGCCCGCCGCTGCTTGTGCCCGGTTTCAATTGCAAAATAACTGCCCTCCCGCAGGGCAAGGTATTTCATATAACAACGGAACGCCGCGTCAAAATCCGCTGCGATGTCCATGGTTTTCAGCTCCGCCAACATCTGCGCGTTGATTTCGGCGATGGTTTCGCCGCGTGCCTTTTCTGCTGCCTTGACGCTCGCGAGCGACTGACGCTGAAAATACCAGAAATAGAAATATTCGTTGGGCAGCACGTTGCCGCATTGACGCAATAAATCCGCGCCGAACAGCCCCATATCCGTCTTTTCATACAGCGCGGGATGCGCCAGAATCTGCGCCATGGCATCCCTGCCGTCCACCGTCACCTCGTCGAACCAAGAGAGGTGGTTCAGGCCATAGCTGCGCGCAAACACCGTGCCGCGCGGGATACCCAGCATATCCGCCAGCTGGTGAAACAGGGTGGTCGGCGCGTCGCAAACGCCATATACATTGTCATAGCCCAAATCGCGCATGGCCTGGGTAACCAATCCACTGGGATTGGTGAAATTGAGAATCTGCACATCCGGCGAGGCCGCCTCTTTTGCCAGGGCGCAATAGCCCGCAATGGCGGGGATGCTGCGCAGCGCCATTGCATAGCCGCCCGCGCCGGTGGTCTCCTGCCCAAGCACGCCGCAGTCCAAACAGCAGCGCTCGTCAAACGCGCGACCCTCCTCCGCACCGGGACGGATGGTGGTGATGACATAATCCGAATCCGTCAGCGCCGTGCGCGCGTCCGTTGTGCGCGTCAGACGCATCTGCGGCGCAATGCGGTGAGCAAGTTCCTCGGCCAGCGCACCATAGCAGTTCAAGCGCGTTTCGTCAATATCGTGAAGCGCCACCTCATCAATCCCCGCATTTTTTGCGCCCAAAGCCAAGGATTTCGCCAAAATCGGTGCGCGGAATCCGCCGCCGCCCAAAACCGTTAGTTTCATTCAAAAGTCCTCTCTCTCGTAGTTTTTTCACTTTTTACGCTGCATTTAGTGGCATCCGCCGCGCAATACAAAAGATATAAACAAATCTTATCATAAATCCGCAGATTTGGAAACAAAGTTTTTACGATTTGTTAGGGAAACTTTATTTGCAATTACACGCCAGTCGTGTATAATAGGTTTACCCGAAAGAATCGCAGAGCGGATTTCGGAAAGGCTTCAACAATGCGTACACAAAAAAAGAACCGCAAAGACGGTCTTCGCCTATTGCGGCAGTTCTCCCCCTACTTCAATCCCTACCGCCTTTCCCTGGTGTGGGATTTGGGCTGTGCCGGATTGACAACGCTTTGCGAGTTGGTTTTGCCGCCCATTGTGGGCAAGATTACCAACACTGCTGCGAGCGACCTTGCGGCGCTGACACCGCAATTCATTCTGCGCATTGCCGCCTTTTATGTTGCGCTGCGCTTTGTGGATGCCGCCGCGAGCTATTATATGGCCTCGGGCGGGCATGTTATGGGCGCGCGCATTGAAACCGATATGCGCAACAGCCTGTTTGCGCATTTGCAATCGCTTTCCTACTCTTATTACGACAACACCAAAATCGGGCAGCTCATGAGCCGCATTACCACCGATTTGTTTGATGTAACGGAATTTGCGCACCATCTGCCGGAGGAGCTTTTCATCGCCTTCATCAAAATTTTTGCGGGCTTTGTGATTTTCTTCCAAATGAACCCCACGCTTGCGCTGGTGGTGTTCGCGGTTTTGCCGCTGATGTTTTTGGTTACCGTTCGCAGCCGCAGGCAAATGCAGGAGGGCTTCGCGCAATCCCGCCACCAGCTGGGCGAAATCAACGCCCAGACCGAGGACAGCCTTTTGGGCATCCGTGTGGTCAAGTCCTTTGCGAACGAGCACATCGAGCGCGAAAAGTTCCAAAAGGGTTCCTCCCTGTTTTTGGGCATCAAGCGCCGCAGTTACCGCTACATGGCAACTTTCCACACCACCGTGCGCTTGTTTGACGGGCTGATGTATATCCTCGTACTCACCGTAGGCGCACTGCTCATGCGCACAGGCAAAATCAGTCCCGGTGACTTCCCCGCGAGCCTGCTGATGGTTTCCACGCTGCTCGCCTCCATTCGCCGCATTGTGGAATTCAGCGAGCAATTTTCCAGAGGTCTGACCGGCATCCGCCGCTTTCAGGAGGTCATGGATGAGCTGACAGAGGTTTCGGACGGCGGCGATGCCGTGCAAATCACGCAGACCGAGGGCGACATCCGCTTTGAGCAGGTCGGCTTCTATTATCCGGGCACGGAAAATTACGTTTTGCGCAATCTCAATTTACATATCCGCCCCGGCGAGAACATCGCCATTGTCGGCCCCTCCGGCGGCGGGAAAACCACACTTTGCAACCTGATACCGCGTTTTTATGAGGCGGTGGAAGGCAAAATCCTGCTGGACGGCCGCGACATTTGCGGCATTACCCTGCAAAGCCTGCGCGCCCACATCGGCGTGGTGCAGCAGGATGTCTACCTCTTCTCCGGCTCCGTGCGCGAGAACATCGCCTACGGCAGACCGGGCGCAAGCCAGGAGCAGGTGGAGGAGGCCGCCAAAAAGGCCGGTGCACACGATTTTATCAGCGCCCTGCCGGACGGCTACGACACCTACGTTGGGGAGCGCGGCGTGAAGCTCTCCGGCGGGCAAAAGCAACGCATTTCCATTGCCCGTGTATTTCTCAAGGATCCCGCCATTTTGATTCTGGACGAAGCCACCAGCGCGCTGGACGGCGAGAGCGAGCAACTCATTCAGCAATCGCTGGAGAAGCTGTGCGAGGGCAGAACGACCCTGACCATTGCCCACCGCTTGACCACTGTGCGCGGCGCGAAGGAAATCCTCGTCCTCACCCCGGAAGGGATTGCCGAGCGCGGCACACACCCAGCGCTTTTGGCAAAGCAGGGCATTTACAGCAAGCTCTATGAGCAATACGCGCTGTAAGGCCGAATCCACCTACTACACTCGACCACTGCGAAGGAGCGAACGATTATGTTGAAGAAAATTCCGGCACTGCTCTCCCCCGAGCTGCTGAAAATCATGGCGGAGATGGGGCACGGGGATGAGCTGGTCATTGCGGACGGCAATTTCCCCGCAAGTGCCTTGGCGCGCCGTTTGGTGCGCGCGGACGGACATGGCGTACCTGCCGTTCTGGACGCAGTGCTTGAGTTTGTTCCGCTGGATGCACACGTACCCGCACCGGTGATTCTCATGGACAACGGGAACCCTGAGGATCCCCCCGCAATCTGGGAACGCCTGCGTTACATCGTGGAGCGGCACGAGGGCGAGCGCGCCTTCGAGCTGATTGAACGTTTCGCTTTTTACGACAGGGCGCGGCGCGCTTACGCCATTGTGGCAACAGGTGAGAGCGCCGTTTACGCCAACGTAATTATAAAAAAAGGTGTTGTTGCTGAGTGACAAAACCCACAAAAGAAGTACGCGTTTTAGCCTTTGACTTCGGCGCTTCAAGCGGTCGTGCCATCCTGGGTTTGTTTCGGGATGGCAAAATTTGTTTGCAGGAGGTTCATCGTTTTGCGAATGAGCCTGTTTCTGTGGGCGGCACTGTCTATTGGGATGTGCTGCGGCAGTTCCACGAAATCCGTCAGGGTCTGACCCTGGCACAGCAGGCGGGGGGCTTTTCTTCCGTTGGCATCGATACTTGGGGCGTGGACTTTGGCCTGCTTGGGCAGGGCGATGCTCTGCTGGAAAACCCCGTGCATTATCGTGACATGCGCACCAAGGGCTTGGTGGAGGAATCCTTCCAAACCCTTTCGCGTGAGAAACAGTACGGCATCACGGGCATCCAGTTCATGGAGCTGAACACGCTGTATCAGCTGCTGGCGCTCAAAAAATACCGTCCGCACATTCTGGCGCAGGCGCAGACCCTGCTGTTTATGCCGGATTTGTTCGCCTTTATGCTCACGGGCAAAAAGACGACGGAATTCTCCATCGCCACCACCTCTCAGCTGGTGGATATCAACCGCGGCGATTGGTCGCGTGAATTGCTGGAGGCTTTTGGCCTCCCCAAACGCCTGCTGTGTGACATTGTGCCCTCCGGCACGGTTCTGGGCGATATTCTCCCCGACATCTGCGCGGACAGCGGCATCCCCGCGCCCGTGCCCGTCATCTCCGTCTGCGGGCATGACACCCAAAGCGCCATCACTGCCGTCCCCTGCTCACAGGAGGATTTTGTGTTCTTGAGCAGCGGTACTTGGTCGCTCTTCGGCACCGAGCTGCAGACTCCTATCGTGAATGAAACCTCCCTTGCCCTAAACATCACCAACGAGGGCGGCTGCGGCGGCGCAACGGGTTTTTTGAAGAACATCATCGGGCTGTGGCTGATTCAGGAGAGCCGCCGCCAGTTCGCCCGCGAGGGCATGGACTACAGCTACGCCGAGCTGGAAGCGCTGGCGCTGGAGGCAGAGCCGCTGAGCCGCTTCATTGACCCAGACGCGCCGGAGTTCGTTCCCCACGGCAACATCCCCCAGCGCGTGCGCGATTTCTGCGCCCGCACCGGGCAGAATGTTCCGCAGTCCGTCGGCGAGGTCATGCGCTGCATCTATGAGAGCCTTGCCATGAAATACCGCTATACCTTTGAGAGTCTGTGCCGCTGCACGGGCAAGGATTACCCCGCCATCCATGTCATTGGCGGCGGCGTGAAGGATACCTTCCTGTGCCAGCTGACCGCCAACGCCTGCGAGCGGCAGGTTTTCGCCGGGCCCATTGAAGCCACGGTGCTGGGCAACATCGCCGTCCAGCTCCTCTCCATGGGCGTACTCCCCGATATCGCCGCCGCGCGCGCCTGCGTTGCCAACAGCGTATCACCGGTGGTATACAACCCACAGGACACCGTACAGTGGGAGAATGCGTATGGACGATTTTTGGGGTGTTTGGAAAGTTAGGGCGAAGCTGCGATAACAGCGTCCGCGCCGTGAGGAGGTTTTCCTTGCGGCGCGGTTTTTTGTTGGCTTGCGTTTGCTGTGAATTTTCCTCATCCCGCACTTGCATCGTCTATTCTGAATATAGTCATCGTTTCACAGACGGTATCGATATAACTTGCCGTCACCAATGCCAATGATATCGAAGACAAACGAAAGTGCAATCCCTACCGCGGCGATTATCGCAGCCTGAATATATTGCTCTTGTTTTGCACAAGATTGAATCAGCACAACACAAACCCACGTTAACAGTTGGTTGATGAACGGGAATAGATGCTGCACCAACAACCGCAAAACAATGCGTGGATAGTCGCTTTTTTTGATTCGCAAAAAATACCAAAGAGCTGCCAAGCCTCCAATACCCGCCAGCTGCGCCAAAACAGCGCCGATATTGGTGAGGTAATGCGCCAAAGCGGGATGAATATGAACAAGCACAATCCCAAAAACGAGTGCCAAATAAATTCGAAGAATCCACCTGCCCAAGAGGAACATCAATGTGCGTTCGCCTCCCGAAAACCATGCCAGTAAACGGCTTAGCGGCGGCATTGCCAATGCGGAGGCAATGCTGACGATGACCGTCCAAATTACATCCAACAATAACTCTCCAAACAACTTTGAGGAGGCTTCGCGTATTTCCTTTTTCACCTCTGCTGCGTTGACAATCAAGAGAATCAAGTCATCAAACGGAATGGGAATCTCCGTCCAATTTTCAAGGTCATCCAGCATGTCCTCCGCTATATCCGCCGGGGAAATAAAGTCCACTGCATAAGCAATGCCGTTTGCAATCAATATAAGCGCAGAAAAAAACAATAAGCATTTCCACAAAAATTTTATAATGCTTCCACCAAGGAATTTTTTTAGCTTGCCCATGGCCTCACCCCATATCAAAGCCCAACTCGGAGCGAGTTTCCCTGCCCCGAGCAATGAATTTCCTCGCCGCAGAGCGGCGGGGTATTAGACCCAGCGACGAAATTCTAGTGAATAAATCCTCAATCAACCATTTTGGTTATAATCTTCCGCCAATTTATTCATCGCCTTGCAGAGCTTATGTGTGTAAATAAACGGCCCGATACCAATGAAAAGACCGAGGAAGCACCAGAGCCAATAGGTGCCCGCGCCAAAAGTTGTCATATGACCCCTGCGGCGCAATTCTTTGCCCACACGCTTTGCGAGATTGTGGTTCCACACAAAATACCCAATGCTAAGTGTCAGCGGTGCAATCACCAAGGTCAGCAGCCAATGGTTCATCGTCTTTTTGCCATCGTAGCGGCTCGCAATAACGTTGATGTCATTGCCGATTCCAGCGTAGAATGCAATCGCGTAAATGCCAAATGTAACAAAGGTCAAGAGAACGAACTTGAGTACACCGCGATGTGTCTTCAGCGGACTGACGGGCGGGGTGCCCTGCGGGGTGCCTTGCGCTGTGGATGTGGTGACGGTAACGGTCGTGTTTTGGTTTTCCATGATTCTCTCCTCCAAATATTTTTCTGGCTCCATGTGCGGAGCCTTATTTTATTATAGTAACATTTTGTTACATTGTCAAGGCATTTTTCAATAAATCAGTAACAAATCGATACGTTGATTGAAAGCGCCGCCTTGGCATGTTACCATCAATGCAGGAGGTGCCAACATGATAGCTTTGAGATTGCGGGAACTGCGGGAGGAAAAGCAGGTCAACCAGGCAGATGTGGCGCAGTATTTGAACATCACCCGTGAGGCATACTCCATGTATGAAACAGGCAAGCGGCAGATGAACTATGAATCCTTGGATTTGCTCGCGGAATATTTTTGTGTGAGTGTGGATTTTTTGCTGGGCAGAAAACAGGAGCGCGGGGCACTGCGCCCCAACGAGGCAGAGCTGCTGCAAAAATACGCCCGGCTCGATGAGCGCGGGCGAAAAAGCGTGGAAGCGTTGCTCGCGCACGAGGCCTCACTGGCGCAAACGCAGGAATACAAAAAAGCCGGGGCATAATCTCTGTGGATTTTCACAAAAATAGGGTGGACGTTTTTTTCCAAAAATAACAGCGGAGACGGTGCGACTGCCGTCTCCGCTGTTGCGATTTCCTTTGCAAAATGCTTTTATTCAATCCGAAACACCCTTGCCGCATTGTCATGCAAAATTGCCTGAAGCATGGTTTCCGCCAGCGCTTCGCTGATTTCGCCGCGCTCCACTTTTTCCGCCAACACCTCGCAGATGTTTTGCTTGGCCATGGTCAGGTGGCCGCAGACGCCGTCATAAAACATATAGTCACCGCCGAAGCCGAGAATTTTGCTGTAGGGCAGGACATCCATCGCCTCCCGCAGAAACGCCCGCGACGCAGCGGGCGAGATGATATGCGCCCAGCACATATCCACATACACGTTCGGGAAATACTTGGCCAGCGTGATAATTTCGCGGTCATAAGGATAGCCGATGTGGAACAAATCGAAGCGCATCCTGCGGTACTTTCCGAACAGATTTTTCAGCAGCATCGGGTTGCTGTCCGCGAGGTTATGGTACATTCCCTCCTGCAGGCCAGTGTGGATTTGAATGACGAACTCTGCCTCGTCAGCCAGCGCAAGTACCTGGTGCATCATATAATCCTGCAAGGCCTTCGGCGCGGGTTCGCCCTCCTCCGGGTCGAACTGCGCAAAGAGCTGCGCGGCAGTTTCGGCCTCCACCTCTTCAAAATACAGGCTGCGCGAATACGCCAGCGCGCATTTCAGCGTGCACATGCCGTCCCGCAGCTGCTGCAGAAAATGCTTTTTGTAGGCAGCGCAATAGTCCGAAAGTGTCACGCAGTCCAGCTTATCGCCCACAGAGACATAGGCATCGGGATGCCAGGCGGGCGTGAACAGCTCCGTCGTCACCGCCGGCAGGTCGTCCCGCCAGCAGTCGTTGATGGATATTTGAATATGGCAGACTTCCTTCATGACGTGCCGCCGGTAGTCCTCCCTCCCATTGAGGGCTTGGAACTTTTCATTCAGCAACGCGATGGTCTCCCGCGTAATGTCCGGGATTTGGTAAAGCTTGGCCGCCGCGGTCGTCAGCGAGCGGAAATAGGAGGTATTGCGCACCAAATCCAGGTACGGCTCCAGTATCGCATAGCGCTCCCGGATATCTACGCGACGGTCGTAAACGCGGCTGATGCTGCCGGGTATCATGGAAAGCTCCTCCTGCGGCATCCCCGCCGCCGTCAAATCCGAGGTGATGTAGTGGCTGAAATAGTCGCAGATAAAGTCGGGCGCATCCAAAAGATGGCTCTTATGCGGCTGCAAATGCTCGTGCGTGTCGATGATTTGCATGGTGTCAGCTTTTTCCATCAGTTTTTTGTACGCGGGGTTCATGGGGATCCTCCTTTTGCTGTTACAGCGTTATTTTTCGGCATTGCCGTCCAGCTCATAAATCTCGTACCGCTCCGAACTGTGTTCATCGGTTTCAAATGACTTATACTATTATAGCCCACTGCTCCGGAAAATACAACAACAAAACAGCTGCAGGGTCTGCGGGAAAGCGACAAACAGCAAATTCTGGCAATTGTAAAGACCTTTCGGGAATAATACGAATCCCGAAACAACAAAAGAACGCCTTGATTCGGCATCCATCGAATCAAGGCACTTTTTTATTCCTTATGAACCCGAACTCGTTCATTCACAAGATCCTCGTCGCCGGGTTTGATACTCCGCGCGGTATTCCCGCGTCCGCTCCTGCGACGGGAACGTTTATTTCTCCCTCTGCCGCATTTCATCCAAGCTCAGCGCAAATCCCGGCAGAAACTGCTCCAGAAAAACCTCCGCCTCCGGCAGCTGCATTTCACGGAGACTTTTCAGGGTGCTTTCGGCGGCGATGGCGAATTCCTTGTTGCCTGCTTGCGCCTCCTCCATGCATTTGATGAGGGCGGAAAACTTGTCCGCCGCCTTCACAAAGCACCAGAGCATCTCTTCCTCGGCGGCGGGCCGCAGCAGCGAATCATAGTCCGCGCGCAAATTCTCCGGCAGCATGGCCAGCAACTGCGCGGCGGCGTGGTCTTCCACGGTTTGATACGCGCTGCGCACGGCCTCGCTGTAATACTTCACAGGCGTGGGCAAATCACCGGTCAGGCATTCGGCTGCATCGTGATACAGCCCCAAAAGGGCGCAGCGCTCCGCGTTGACATTTCCGCCGAAGCGACGGTTGTGCAGCACGGCCAGTGCATGCGCCAGCATGGCGACCTGCGTGGCGTGCTCGCTCAAATTTTCATTCACTGCGTTGCGCATGAGCGCCCAGCGGCTGATGTATTTCATGCGGGAAAGCATGGCAAAAAAATGATGGGGCATGTTGTGAATCCATCCTAATCTACATATAAATCCATAATGCCGTCCAAATCGCGGATGGCTTCCAGAATCAGCGCCAGCGAATGCTCTTTTTTGATGTATACCAGCACCTTGAGGACGACAGTATCCTCTTTTTTGCGTCTGCTGTCTTCCCCTGCGTAGAGGATTTCCAGCGAGTGCATATTTGCGCCGAAGCGCTGAATAATGCTGCCGATTTCCGGCGCGAGGCGGGCGATGTCATACAGTTCGATATACAGCGTCTTGCCGGTTCCGCCGCGGATGATGACCTTCTTGAGCAGATTCAGCGTAATGAAAATGACAATCGTGCCCACAACTGCGCCCTCGTAAAAACCAGCGCCGACCGCAAGTCCGATGCAGGATACCGCCCACAGGCTCGCAGCGGTGGTCAGCCCTTTGACGGAAAAGCCCTCGCGCAGAATCGTGCCCGCGCCGAGGAAGCCGATACC
>JGI994J12354_10003544_pt1 | contig 14493 bp, 15 predicted proteins | sample IntmicLarv3ML3BL_FD_12354 | JGI IMG/M metagenome (IMG submission 12354)
GCCAAAGGCTGATCGCAATATTAAACCCATGTAGCAATTACTGGGCAACATCTTTTTCAAAGAGAGGGTAAAAATCATGTTTGAAGACAAGACACTGGTATGTAAAGAGTGCGGCGGCGAATTCGTATTTACCGCAGGCGAGCAGGAGTTTTATGCAGAGCGCGGCTTCCAGAACGAGCCTCAGCGCTGCAAGGTCTGCCGTGACGCGCGCAAGAATGCAACTCGCGGCCCCCGTGAATTCTTCACAGCTACCTGTGCAGAGTGCGGTGGAGAGGCTAAGGTTCCCTTTGAGCCGAAGTCTGACAGACCTGTCTATTGCAGCGACTGCTTCGCTCGCATGAGAGAAGAAGGCTAAATAGCTGACAAAAAGCGTCCGAGATTGCTCGGGCGCTTTTTTCATTTCAAGCGGAATCCAAAAAAGACATCGAAAGAAATGTTATTGCTATTCTCGGCAAAAACGTGTATAATAATATGAAAACATTTTTGGAGGTATTTCATTATGGCTCAGATTAATAAGGATACTATCATCGGCGATATTCTCACTATTGCTCCCGACGCTGCTCCTGTTTTGTTGGCAGTTGGTATGCATTGCCTCGGCTGCCCGGCTTCCCGCGGCGAGACCTTGGAGCAGGCCTGCGCTGTTCATGGTGTGGACGTTGAGGACATGTTGGTAAAGCTACAGGCTCTGGTCGGCTGATTAGCATATATTTTGCGGTTAGGCTGTGAGAATTTGATTCGTTCCTTCCACCTGTCACCCCGGCTGCAATCCATAGCAAATGAAGTCCTGCGTGGCATGGTTGTTGCCGACGTGGGTACTGATCATGCTTATTTACCTGTTTGGCTGCTTTGTGAAGGCATTATCCCATCGGCCATTGCTGCCGATTTGCGGGAAGGCCCGCTGGAGCGAGCCAAGCTCACAGCCGTGCGGTACGGCGCTTCTGACCGTATTTCTCTGCGCCTGTGTGATGGCCTTTCCGCTGTCTCTCCAGAGGAGGTGGATTGCATTGCTATCGCAGGCATGGGCGGTGAGACCATTGCGACAATCCTCGCAGAAGCACCATGGACAAAGGAAGGCAGCCATCTTCTCCTTTTGCAGCCCATGAGCAGTCAAGAGGATTTGCGCAAATTTCTCACGGAGCAGGGCTATATCATTGAAAGAGAGATTTTGAGTCGTGAAGGAGATACCATTTATCTGACTTTGCGGGTATCTGCTGGAGAGGCGGCTTCCTACTCTCTGGCAGAGCAATGGGTTGGTCGGCAAGAGCGAGGGGTAAGTTCTCCCTTGCGGCTTCCATACCTTGACCAGACCATCCACAGGCTCTCCCGGGCCTTGACCGGCCTAAGAGCTGCGTGGCAGCCTCAACAGAAGCTGCGGGAGACTGAGTATCAGTTGGCCTTAGAGGGGATTAAAGCATTGAGAGAGGAGTGGATTTCTTGGCAACGGTAAAGGAAATCTATAATTTCATTGATACAATCGCTCCTTTTTCTACTCAAATGAGCTTTGATAACGCCGGATTTCTTGTGGGGCACGAGCAGAGTTCAGTTCATTGTGTACTCTGCGCACTTGATGTGACAGAGGCAGTGATTGAAGAGGCCGTTGCGCTCCAAGCGGAATTGATTGTTTCTCACCATCCTGTTATCTATTCGCCATACAAGGTAATCACTGACCAGAACCGTATGGGTAAGTTCTTGTTACAGCTGATTGAGTGCGGTATCGCCGTCATTTCTGCGCATACCAATTTGGACATAAGCCTTGGCGGTGTGAACGATGCGCTGGCGAAAAAGTTAGAGCTTCAGGATATTTCTGCCTTTGACCAAAATGGCCTTGGCCGAATCGGAATACGAAATAAAGAAACTCCTGTGGCAATGGCCGACTTCGTTGAATTTGTGAAAACACAGCTTACAGTGGATGCCCTGCGCTGTTATGACGCCGGACGACCTGTTGAGCGTATTGCTGTTCTGGGTGGCAGTGGCGGCGAAAACGTGGAGGCTGCGGCCAAGTTGGGCTGTGACACATACATCACGTCAGACGTGAAGCATAGCCAATATTTAGAAGCAATCAGCTGCGGCATCAACTTGATTGATGCGGGCCACTTCAAAACCGAGGATGTGATTATCCCTGTTTTGGTAAAGCAGTTAGAAAAAGCGTTTCCGGCAGTCGAGTTTTTCCGCTCGGAAGCCTGTGCGCAACCATATTTATCTTACTAGAGGGAGCGATGTTCCATGTCCGGACACTCTAAGTGGGCCAATATTCAGCATAAGAAGGGTAAGACGGATGCCCAAAGAGGAAAGCTATTCACGAAAATGAGCCGTGAAATTATTGTAGCCGTCAAAGCGGGAGAAAATGAGCCGTGAAATTATTGTAGCCGTCAAAGCGGGGGGGAGTTCTAATCCCCTTGAGAATTCCAGGCTCAAGGACGTAATTGCAAAAGCCAAAGCCGCCAATGTGCCCAATGACAACATCAAGCGGGCCATTGAGAAGGGCGTAGGTGACACCGCCGATTACGAAACCATCACCTATGAGGGCTATGGTCCCTCCGGTATTGCGGTTATTGTAGAGACCATGACCGATAACCGTAACCGCACAGCGGCTGAAATGCGGCATTATTTTGACAAATACGGCGGAAATCTGGGCACCAGTGGCTGCGTTTCCTGGTCCTTTGACCAGAAGGGCGTCATTATCATTGAGCGTGAGGGTTTGGACGAGGATGCGGTGATGATGGAGGCGCTGGAAAGTGGCGCATCCGACTTTGAGGTTGCCGACGAAGTTTTTCAGATATTCACTGAACCTGCTGACTGCGGCAATGTGACCACAGCCTTGGAGGAGAAGGGGTACAAATTCATCTCTGCCGGTGTTGAGATGATACCACAAAATGATATGAAGCTGGAGAGTCCCGACGATGTGAAGAACATGGAAAAGCTCATCGACATGCTGGAAGATAACGACGACGTGCAAAATGTCTGGCATAACTGGGATTATTAATTTTGCTGATAAGTGTATTGGACAGTCGCGCTTTTGAGGCGAAAGGCTCTTGAGTGAGGAAAGTCCGGGCTCCATAGGGCGAGGATAACAGATAACGTCTGCCGAAGGCGACTTTAGGAAAAGGGCAACAGAGATATACCGCCGCATGAAAGCACGCTTTCATGCGGTAAGGGTGGAAAGGTGCGGTAAGAGCGCACCGGCTGACTGGGAACAGCTCAGTCCTGTAACCTCTATCCGGAGCAACACCGTGGAGGGGAATATGAGCCTGCCCGGCTTCCCCGAGGAGGTGGCTTGAGCGTACGGGCGACCGTGCGCCTAGATAGATGGCTGTCGAAACAGAACCCGGCTTATAGATACACTTATTCATATGAAGGCCGCCGCTGGGTAAGCGGCGGTTTTCTTTTGCGGAAGTGGTTGTATTTTCAAAAGAAAAACGATATAATAAGAAGATAGATATTATAGAAATTTTCTTATTATACCCATGTATAAAAGGGGCCAGGATTTATATGAGCATGAACCAATATTTTGCCAGCCTTCAGCACAAAAAAGTCACTGTGCTCGGCATTGGCGTGAGCAATATACCACTCATCAAAATGCTGCGCAGGGCGAATATCAGCGTTGTCGCTCGAGATAAACGAGGACGAGACGCTATGTCGGATACAGCGGGGGAGCTCGAAAGTCTGGGTGTCACCTTAATTCTTGGGGAGGGCTACCTCTCCGATCTTGATGGAGACGTGATTTTCCGCACGCCGGGTATGCGGCCGGACTTGCCCGAGATTCAAGCCACCGTGGAACATGGCGCTGTGCTCACCAGCGAGATGGAGCTATTTTTTCAGCATTGCCCCTGCCACACCATCGCCGTCACTGGCAGCGACGGTAAGACCACGACGACGACCATCATTGCAAAGCTGTTGGAGCGGGCAGGGAAGAGTGTCTATCTCGGCGGCAACATTGGCCGTCCGCTACTAACGGATATGTCCGGCATGGAGCCGGAGGATTATGCGGTTTTGGAGCTTTCCTCCTTTCAGCTTATGACCATGCAGCAAAGCCCGGAAATTGCCGTTGTCACCAACGTTACGCCCAACCATCTGGACGTTCATCTGGATATGGCAGAGTATATTGCTGCAAAGGAAAATTGCTTTATACATCAAAAGGAGCAGCATCGGGTTGTGCTCAACTACGACAATGAGATTACCCGTGGTTTTGCCCAGTTTGCAAGGGGCGAGAAGCTTTTCTTTTCCCGTCAAGAGTGCTTCGAGGAGGGCATTTGCTTACAGGGCGATATGATTTTCGTCCATGGAGAGCCTTATCTTTCTGTGAAGGATATTACCTTGCCGGGAGACCATAATGTGGAAAACTACATGGCGGCTATCGGCGCTGTTCATCACTTGGTTCCCAGGGAGCTTGTGCAGACCTTTGCGAAGGAATTCACCGGCGTGGAGCACCGCATTGAGCTGGTTCGGGTGAAAGATGGCGTTTCCTATTATAATGATTCCATTGCCTCCTCGCCAGCCCGAACCATGGCCGGGCTTCATTCCTTCCGCCAGAGGGTAATTTTAATTGCCGGCGGCTATGACAAGAAAATTCCCTTCGATGATTTGGGCGTGGAAATTGCTCAATGTGTCAAAAGCCTATTCCTGTCGGGACATACAGCGGAGAAGATTAAGGCCGCTGTGGTCGAGGCAGTTAATTATAGCGAGAAGGATATTGATATTCAGCAGTATCAGACCTTCAATGAGGCCGTGCTTCAAGCGGCGGCCGTTGCCAAACCGGGCGATGTGGTATTGCTCAGTCCGGCTTGTGCCTCCTTCGATCAGTTTAAGAACTTTGCTGAGCGAGGGGAGACCTTCAAACGATTGGTTTATGAATTATAAGGAAAAGGATGTGAATGATTTTGACTGTACAAGAATATGCAAAGCAGCTCTGCGACCAGTTCGGGCCGTCGGGTTTTGAGACAGCTGCTGCGCTGAAGGCCAGAGAGCTGCTTGCTCCTTTGGTTGATGAAGTCAGAATTGACCGGCTCGGAAACCTGATTGGTTTGCGGCGCTGTGGAAAAGAAAACGCCCGTAAAATTGTTCTGGACGCCCATATGGACGAGATTGGTTTTATCGTGACCGACGTGGAGGATGGTTTTTTGCGCTTCACCACCCTCGGCGGCGTTGACCCGAGAATGCTCCCCAATCGAGAGCTGACAGTATTGACCGACCCGCCCATCTTTGGCGTTTGTGTTTGCCTGCCCCCCCATGTGCAAAGTGACGCAGATTTTGATAATTCTACCCCAATTGATGAGCTTTTTATCGATATCGGCATGAGCCAGAAGAAGGCGAAGGAGCTCGTCCCCATCGGCACGCCGATGGTATACAACACTAGGGGCTTTGAGCTAATGAACGGTCGCTTCTGCGCCAAGGCGCTTGATGATCGTGCCTGCTTTGCAACCTTGCTTCGGGCGGCGGAGCTGCTCAAGGACAAGCCTTTGCAGGCCGATGTATACATTGTGGGCAGCATCTGTGAAGAGGTTGGGAGCTATCGCGGCGCTACCACTGCTGTTTATGACATCAACCCGGATGTGGCTATCGCCGTTGACGTGACCCATGCGAAAACGCCGGATAGCGGCAGCGAGGTTCGCTTTAAGCCCGGCAGCGGCGCTGCCATTGCCGTGGGAACAATAGCCACACGCTGGGTATCTAATAAGCTGGTTTCTCTGGCGAAGAAGCGGGAGATTCCCTACAACATTGAAGTGGCCTCCAGCCCCCAAGGCACCAATGCCTTTGCGCTGCAAATTTCCAGAGAAGGCATCGCCTGCTGTCTGGTGAGCCTGCCGATTAAGTATATGCACACACCGGTGGAGGTTATGGACAGCCAGGACGGCGAAGCGGTGGCAAATCTGCTGGCCGCCTTTGTTGAAACCCTTGGAGAGGAGGATTTCCCATGCTGCAAACTCTAAAAGAGCTCTGCGCCCTGCCCGGTATCTCCGGCTTTGAGGAGCAGGTGCGAAACCATATTGCCGCTGCTGTGCGTCCCTATGCTGACGAGATGCGGGTGGATGCCATTGGTAATTTGATTGTGCTAAAGAAGGGTGCAAAGCCTGCACCAAACAAACTGATGATTTGCGCCCATATGGACGAGGTCGGCTTCATGATTTCCGATATCACTGAGGACGGCTATTTGAAGTTTGAGACCGTGGGCGGCATTGACCGTAAGGTATGCATCGGTAAGCAGGTGTTCGTTGGGGAAAAGAAATTGCCCGGCGTGATTGGCATCAAGGCCATTCACCTAACCACGCTCGATGAGCGCAAAAAAGTTGCCAAGTTCAAGGACTTTTATATTGATATCGGTGCCAAGGATAAGGCCGACGCTGAAAGCGTCACCTTTATCGGGGACTATGCAGTTTTCGACAGCAAAGTGCTGGAGTTCGGTGAGAACATGCTCAAAGCCAAGGCGGTGGACGACCGCATCGGTTGCGCTGTCATGGTAGAGCTCCTCAAGTGCGATTTACCCATGGACTGCATCTTTGTTTTCACTGCACAGGAAGAAACCGGATGTCGGGGCGCTTTTGGCGCAACTTTTTCCGTCAAGCCGTCCTGCGCTATAGTTTTAGAGGGCACTACTGCGGCGGACAGCCCTGCTCAACCAGACCACAAAAAAGTCTGCTCGCCCGGTAAGGGGCCTGTGGTTCCCTTTATGGACGGCGGCAGTATTTATTCGCCCAGACTGTATGAGCTGGTGACAAATACCGCCGACAAGGAGGAAATCCCGTGGCAGACCAAGCGCTTTGTCGCCGGTGGAACGGACGCTTCTTCCATTCAACGCTCCCGCACCGGCGTGGAGGTTATTGGTATTGCTGCCGCTGTACGCTATCTGCACGCTCCGTCCTCGGTGGTGTCCATTTCTGATTATGAAAACATGTTCAAGCTTGCAACCACTGTGATTGCAGAGCTTGCCAAGGAGGTTTAACCATGAATGTAGTAGAAATTCTGAGCCTGTTGAACTCGCTGCATGGCCCGTCCGGTGATGAGGGACAGGTCTGTGAAAAAATCAAAGAGCTTGTGACACCTTATGTTGACGAGTGCACCGTCGATACACTGGGCAACCTAATCGCCCGTAAGAAGGGGGCAGGCCCCAAGGTCATGTTCTCCGCCCATATGGATTCTATCGGCATGATTGTCACACACATAGAAAAAAACGGTATGCTTCATGTCGCCCCTATTGGCGGGCTGAAGGCCGAACGTATTGTGGAGACGCCCCTCCGTTTCAAGAATGGCCGCTATGGCACGGTTTCCTGCGACACAGAGACGGCAAATCCAAAAGTCATTGACCTGCTCGTCGACATTGGTGCAAAGGATGAGGAGGAGGCAAAGAGTCTGGTCAAGGTGGGCGATACCGCCGCTTACTGCACGCCGACCTTAGAGGCCGGTGACTGCATCATCTCACCCTATCATGACGACCGCATCGCCTGCGTTATCCTTATTAAAGCGCTGGAGCAGTTGGGTAAGAGCGACAATGATTTGTACTTTGTTTTCTCTGTGCAGGAAGAAGTCGGTCTGCGTGGCGCAAAGACTGCCGCTTACGGCATCGATCCCGATTACGGCATCGCCGTGGACGTGACTATTTCCAGCGACATTCCTAATAAGAAGAAAGTCGGCACCTCAAAACTTGGCGATGGTGCGGCCATTAAGATTATGGATGCCAGCGTAATCTGCCACCCCAAAATGGTTGCACTTATGGAGTCTCTCGCCACCGAAAAGGGCATTGCCAACCAGCGGGATATCCTTGCCGCAGGCGGCACAGATGCAGGTGCCATTCATATCACCCGCTCTGGCGTTATCTCCGGCGGCATATCCATCCCCACACGCTATATCCACTCCCCCACGGAGATGGCGAATAAAAACGATATCCAAGCCTGTATTGACTTGGTTGTCGCATTCTCGGAAGCGGAGCTGCCCAAGGTATGAGTTTACAGCTTTCGCAAGCGGTTCGGGCGCAGGGCGACCGAGCGATGGAGGCGTTGACTGAGCCTTTTACTCGCTTCGAACAGGTTTCGCAGCGAAACACAGAGAAGGTCTTGGCTGCGTTTCAAGCGCATCGAGTCTCTGACACCATGTTCACCGGAGCGCTAGGCTATGGATACAACGACGTGGGGCGGGATACTTTAGAGCACATTTACGCCGATGTGTTCGGCGGTGAGGCGGCTCTTGTGCGCATTGGGTTTGTCAACGGCACGCACGCCATCACCACCGCCTTGTTCGGCGCTCTGCGGGCGGGAGATACCCTTGTTTCGGCCACCGGTGCGCCCTATGACACCATGCAGGGTGTCATTGGTCATACCCGCAAAGAGCCGGGGAGCTTGGACGAGTACGGCATCGCCTACAAAGAAGTTGGCATGCTGCCTAATGGCAAGCCAGATTTTGCGGGTATTGAGGCGGCGGTCAAGGACAGAAGCGTGCGTGCTGTTTTGGTGCAGCGCTCTCGAGGATATGCCACTCGCCCTTCGCTTTTTGTAGAGGAAATCGGGCGTATTGCCGAGCTTGTGCATCGGGTAAATCCCTCCGCTTGGGTCGTAGTGGACAACTGCTACGGTGAATTTGTAGAACCGCTAGAGCCCACGCAGGTGGGCGCTGACCTCGTGGTCGGCTCTCTCATTAAAAACCCCGGCGGCGGCCTTGCGCCGTCCGGTGGATATCTGGTAGGGAAGAGAGAGCTGATGGAGCGGGCGGCAATGCGCTATTCTGCGCCAGGCATTGGTGCTGAGTGTGGGTCGAGTCTAGGACAAAACCGACTACTGTATCAAGGATTGTTTTTGGCACCGCATACGGTTTGTCAGGCGCTGAAAACCGCTACCTTCTCTGCACAAATGATGATGCAACTGGGCTATGAGGTTGACCCATTACCTACGGCTTTACGCACCGATATCATCCAGATGCTGCACTTGCATAGCCCGGATGGCGTGCGGGCTTTTTGCCGGGGCATTCAGTTCGGTGCGCCCGTGGATTCCTATGTCACGCCGGAGCCGTGGGATATGCCCGGTTACGACTGTCAAGTGATTATGGCTGCTGGTGCTTTTGTGCAGGGCGCCTCCATTGAATTGTCTGCCGATGCTCCCATGCGGGATCCATATACAGTGTTTTTACAGGGCGGGTTGACCTTTGAGTCCGGGAAAATGGGCATTCTTTTGGCGGTAGAACAGCTAGGCAAGTCGTAAGACAGGCTTATAGGCGCATATGCTTTTGAAAACGAGGTGAAAGTATATGCGTCATGGTAGTAGGGTTCTGGCGGAACGAGAGCTAATCGCTGTTTGCCTTTTGATTGGCTTGGGATTAGGCCTGCTACTTGTGAGCAAAATACAGGCTATGCTTGCACCGCAGATGCGGCTTTTTGCTGTTGAGCAGGTGCAGGCAATGACGCAGCGCAATCTGCAAACTGCGTTGACCGAAACAGCGACAAATGCGTTGGGCGATGCCTTAGTCTTTGAAAAAGATAAGGATGGCCGCATTGCAGCAGTGAAGACCGACGTGGCCGCCTTGAGTGCTTTGCAGCATACCATGCTTATGACCGTATATGAGACTGTCGAGCAGTTGGAAGTTTCCATTCTGCGCATTCCCATTGGGAAAATTTCCTGGCTCACTGTGCCTGTCGAGGAAGTCAAAATCGTTCAAGCAACTGCGATTTTTCGAAATCAGCTTTCTGATACGGGCATCAACCAGACTCGCCACAGCACGATCTTGGATGTCACCGCACAGGTTGACATTCATATGCCGACCTTTTCCGCTTCCACTACGGTTGAACTGGAAATCGTCGTTTTTGAGACGTTAATTGTTGGCTTTGTGCCACAGTATTATGGAGAAAGTAGCTGAAAGCGTGAATTACAACGAAGAAATCCTTCATCTGCGAGGGCAACTCGAACGCTATAATTATGAATACTACGTGTTGGATGAGCCCACAGTTTCGGATCGGGACTATGACACGATACTGCAACAGCTGGAAGAGCTGGAGGCCGCTCATCCGGAGCTCGTGACTGCCGATTCTCCTACCCAGCGGGTGGGTGGGAGAGTTGCGGACGGTTTTTCGCCGATGGAGCATCCTGTTGCGTTGGAGAGTTTGCAGGATGTGTTTTCTTTTGAGGAATTGCAGGCCTTTGACCGCCGGATGCGGGAGGCAGTTGATGAACCGGCATATATGGTTGAGCCGAAGGTGGATGGCCTGTCGGTGGCGCTGGAGTACCGCAAGGGCATTTTTGTTCGTGGTGCAACCCGCGGAGATGGTCGTGTGGGTGAGGATGTCACCGAGAATCTGAAAACCATCCGCTCCGTCCCAATGCGCTTGCCGCAACCGATAGAACGGCTGATTGTGCGTAGCGAAGTCTTTATGCCGAAGGCCGTGTTCCACAAGCTCAATGAGGAACGGGAGAAAAATGGAGAATCCCTCTTCGCAAACCCGCGCAATGCCGCAGCAGGCTCTATGCGCCAGCTTGACCCTGCCATCGCCGCCGCCCGCCAGCTTGATCTTGTGGTGTTCAACGTACAGCTACTGGAAGGGGAGAGCCTTCAGACGCATCAGCAGTCACTCGACTTTTTGAGAGAACTGCACCTTCGTACCATTGACAGCCGCCTAATGACGAATATCACCGAAATTGAAGCTCATATTCAGTCGATGGGCGAAAATCGAGAGCAGTTTCCTTTTGATATTGACGGCGCAGTTGTAAAGTTAAATGACTTTACACATCGTGTTTTACTCGGGAGCACCTCCAAGTTTCCCCGTTGGGCTGCTGCCTACAAATATCCACCGGAGCAAAAGGCGACAAAGCTACTGGACATTGTGGTTCAAGTGGGTCGCACAGGCGTACTTACACCCAAGGCAATCGTTGCGCCCATTAGGCTTGCAGGGACCACTGTCATAAACGCAACACTGCATAATCAAGACTTTATTACTGAGAAAGATATTCGTATTGGTGACACGGTTATTCTGCAAAAAGCAGGGGAAATTATTCCGGAAGTGGTCTCTGTGATTATAAAAGAGCGCCTAAGCGGTGCAAAGGAATATTACTTGCCAGCAAATTGTCCCGTTTGTGGCGCAGAGGTGCAGCGGGACGAGGACGGAGCAGCAGTGCGTTGCACCGGTGCTGAGTGCCCGGCTCAATTGGTGCGCAATTTACAGCACTTTGCTTCCCGTGATGCCATGGACATTGAGGGCTTGGGCGGCGAGCGTGTCGCTTCGCTCATTGAGGCGGGGTTGCTCAAAAGTCCGGCGGATTTGTACGCCCTTGAATTGGATAAAGTTGCTGCTTTGGATCGCATGGGCGCAAAATCAGCAGAAAATCTTCTTTCCGCCATCGAAAAGTCGAAACGCAATGATCTGTCTCGACTGCTATTTGCCTTTGGCATCCGCCAGATTGGCCAACGAGCCGCTCGCTTGTTGGCGCAGCACTTTGGCTCTATGGAGGCGCTACAGGCCACAACGCTCGAAGATTTGGTTGCCCTCGATGATGTCGGCGAAATCACGGCTCGCTTTCTCCTCAACTGGATGCAAGAGCCCCAAAGCCGTCATTTAATTGAGGCCTTGAAGCAAAACGGTGTAAACATGAAGTGCTTTACACCAAAAGTTATTCAGGGCAGTCTGCAAGGGAAGGTTTTTGTGCTCACTGGCGGTTTAGACTCTCTCACCCGAAGTGAGGCAGGGGGGCGGATTGAGGCGCTTGGGGGCAAGCTCTCTGGGTCTGTTTCAAAAAAGACGGATTTTGTCGTTGCCGGAGAAGGCGGCGGCTCAAAGCTAAAAAAGGCACAGGATTTAGGAATTAGCATTTTGGACGAAGCCGCTTTTCTTGCACTGCTGGAACAAAAATAAACGCAGGGCAGCATGGCCGCCCTGCGTGAAGATGCCAGTTATGTGAAATCCGAATGATGAAGTGAACCACACGCTTCCTTTTAGAAGGTATTTGTTTCGGAGTGGTGAGGCGGTTTGTTCCGCTCTCACTATTACATCTTATGTCGCAGCGCAAAAAGTGTGCTACTTTTCCCCGCTGCTTCATACTCTTTTTCAAAGAACTTTTGGAAAGGAGCGATGAAGCACATGAATCGAATGCTTCGCAGTTTATCCGCTTTTTACCTGCCGATGCTTTTCATCGTCACATTCTTGGGGCGTTCCGATCTTTCTCACGCCGTTTACCAGACTTCCACTTTCCTTCAGCCGGAGACAACTCTTCTTATTATTGATGCAGGGCATGGAGGAGAGGACGGCGGTGCAGTGTCAGTCAATGGGCTGCATGAGAGCGAGTTGAATTTAGCCATTGCGAAGAAGCTAGACAGCTTGGCGACGTTTTTTGGTGTGCGCACGCTCATGCTCCGCGACAGCAACGTTTCGCTCCATAGCGAGGAGGCAGATGGCGTGCGGGAGAGGAAGGCCTCCGATTTACAAAATCGAGTTACTATCGTCAATAGCTACCCAAATGCAACGCTGGTCAGTATTCATCAGAATACGTTTCCCGGCGCAGCCTCGCACGGAGCACAGGTGTTTTACACCGGAGAGGGTGAGGGCATGCTCCTTGCGCTGCATGCACAGACGATGTTGGTAAAATATCTGGATCCATTTAATCATCGTCAAGCAGCAAAAACGCCACATACGGTCTATTTGATGACGCACGTGACTTGTCCGGCAATTTTGTTGGAATGCGGATTTTTGTCAAATGCGGAAGAAGCGAAAAAGTTAGAGAGCGAAACGTATCAGAAAAAGCTTGCCGTCGTATTGAGCGCAGCTTATTTGACAAGGGAAGTGTAACAATTTGGCAAAGGAAAAAACGATTTTCTACTGCACCGATTGCGGAAACGAAAGCCCGAAATGGCAGGGGAAATGCTCCGGCTGCGGCAGCTGGAATACCCTCGTCGAGCAGCCTGCTGCGCCCAAAAAGAGCAAGAGCAGCACTGCAAGAGCCGGTGTTGCTTTCGGTACGAGCTTAAGTCGGCCACGTTCGGTTTCGGAGGTGGAAACCACGGAGGAGCTGCGCTTTGAGACCGGTATGAATGAACTAGATCGGGTGCTCGGTGGCGGTGCTGTAAAGGGCTCTCTGGTGCTCATTGGCGGTGCGCCGGGCGTTGGAAAGTCAACATTAATGCTTCAAATCTGTGACCATTTGACTCGCTTTGCCACAGTATTATACGTCTCCGGCGAAGAGTCGGAGCGGCAGATCAAACTACGGGCGGAGCGGCTAAAAATACACTCTGACGGGCTTTATTTGCTCGCCGAAACCAATTTGGAAAGCATTTTGGAGGCCACACAGCAGCTGCAACCCGATATCATGATTGTGGATTCCATTCAGACCCTTTATAATGGTGATAGCAGTTCCTCGCCGGGCAGCGTTGCGCAGGTGAAGGAGTGCACGATGACCCTTATGCAGATGGCAAAAGGGCAGGGTGTTACCGTGTTTGTCATCGGGCACGTAAATAAGGAAGGCTCCATTGCTGGGCCAAAGGTTTTGGAACATATGGTAGATTGCGTGCTGTATTTCGAAGGGGAACAGCAGATGAATCACCGCATTTTGCGGGCTGCGAAAAATCGCTTTGGTGCTACCAATGAAATTGGTGTGTTTGAGATGTGTGATGGGGGGCTGACCGAGGTGCCCAACCCTTCGGAAATGCTGTTGGCCGGTCGGCCGGCGCATGCGCCGGGAACCTGCGTTACCTGCGTTATGGAGGGCATGCGTCCGATTTTGGCCGAAATACAGTCGCTGTTGGTGTCCAGCAATTATGGAAATCCCAGACGCACCAGCAATGGTTTTGATTATAGCCGGGCGATGTTGTTGCTGGCTGTGCTAGAAAAGCGAGGCGGTCTGATAATTAACCAGTGCGATGCCTACATCAATGTCATTGGCGGACTGACTATTGACGAGCCCTCCGCCGATTTGGCCGCTATCATTGCCATGGCTTCTAGCTTCCGTGACCGGCCTGTTCCTAGCGATTTGGCGGCAATAGGGGAGGTTGGGCTGACCGGAGAACTGCGCTCGGTGAACTCGCTGGAGCAGCGATTGTTAGAGGTTAGTCGACTGGGCTTCACGAAATGCCTAATTCCGGCCAATAGTGGAAAGCAGGTAATTCGTGAGATGCCGGGCTTGACGCTGATTCGGGTGAAGAATATTCGGGAAGCACTGGCGGCGATTTTGTAGCTAGCAATTCCGGTTCGCCTCGCAGACCGGGATTTTACCTGTAAGGGTGTTCCAATTTAGTATGATATATGGAGATTTAAGCGAGAGGAGGGTGAAACAGCGAATTGACAAAACTTCGCAAAATGAATATTTTGCGAAGTTAAGGGAAGGGCTTATACGATTTCTACTCCTCTTGAAGCTCTGATATCTAACGATTTTGAGCTTGTTTGGCTTTCATTGCCGGAAATGCTTCCCACCATTCGCTACGCTTATGAATTATCGTGCAGAATCGCCGCAAATCCTTCGTGACTTTTTGGTTTACCATGAGACCATTCAAGGACACTCTAAAAAAACCATTGATGAATACTTTTTGGATATGCGC
>JGI994J12354_10003545_pt1 | contig 14492 bp, 10 predicted proteins | sample IntmicLarv3ML3BL_FD_12354 | JGI IMG/M metagenome (IMG submission 12354)
TCCCCATGGTCGACGCGGCGCGAAGTCTGAACCTATCCAACAGCGTGGCCATTGTGGTGTATGAGGCCATGCGGCAACACTCCTTCCCAGTGCGCCCCTCCCGCAGTTGACAAGTGCGTAATTGCTACTTCATCGGCGTGAAGGGTTCCGCGCCGTCTTGCAATGTTCCGCCTACGCCAACGGCCGCTTCCACTTGCTTGTGTAGCGCGAACCATTCCAAGCCATCGCTCCAGGGGCATTCGCCCCCTCCCTTCCCTGTGGCGGCCCGGGCATAGTGTCGAGGGGGCCAAAACGTTTCGTCCAGTTTCCACAGTGCGCCCTTCCCTGCGGCAGCTTGGGTATAATGCCGAGTGGGCGACTACATTTTAAGGTGAGTATAAGACCATGGAAAACCTCCTCCCCAATACACAACCCCTCTCCGGCGTTCAAAAAATGAACTGGGCGCGCAGCCATATGCCCTTACTGGCGCATATTCGCCGGGAAATTGAGGCCAGCCAGCCCTTGGCCGGGCTGACGGTTTCCGCCAGCATTCATATGGAAGCCAAAACCGCCGTGTTGATGGAAACCCTGGCCGCGGGCGGGGCCGCCGTGCGGGCTACCGGATGCAATCCGCTATCCACGCAGGACGACGTCGCCGCGGCGCTGGCCGAGGTGGAGGGCGTTTCGGTCTTTGCCGAGCACGGCGTGGACGAGGCCGTTTACCGCGCGCATTTGACCCAAACCTTGGGGGACGGCCCGGATATTTTCATCGATGACGGAGGGGATTTAACCCATCTTTTGCACCATGATTGCCGCCATTTATTGCCCGGCGTGCGGGGTGGCACCGAGCAGACCACCACCGGCGTACATCGTTTGGCCGTGCTGCAAAAGGCGGAGCTATTGGCGCTGCCCATGGTGGCGGTCAACGACGCGCAGATGAAATATTTGTTCGACAACCGTTACGGCACAGGGCAATCCGTGTGGGACGGCATTTTGCGCACCACCAACCTGGCCGTGGCGGGCAAAACCGTTGTGGTGGCAGGCTATGGCTGGTGCGGCAAAGGCGTGGCCATGCGGGCGCGGGGGCTTGGCGCACGCGTCATTGTGTGCGAGATCAACCCCATTCGGGCCATCGAGGCCATGATGGACGGCTTTGACGCCCTGCCCATGATTCACGCCGCCAAGGTCGGCGATTTGTTTGTCACCGTCACCGGCTGCTGCGATGTTCTGACCGCCGAGCATTTTGTCCGCATGAAAGACGGGGCCATTTTATGCAACGCCGGACATTTTGATGTCGAGATTAACCTCCCTCAGCTTGGCGAGGACACCCGCCCGGCACGGCACAACATTGTGGGCTACACCCAACCCGACGGCCGCACGCTGTATGTGCTGGGTGCCGGACGGCTAGTAAACCTGGCCTGCGCCGACGGCCACCCGGTTGAGGTGATGGATGTTTCGTTTGCGCTGCAAGCGCTGTGTGTGCTTTCCATTGCCCAACACCCCCGCCGTGCGCCGGGGCTGTATTCCGTGCCCGCCGAGATTGATCAAGCCGTCGCCACCCTGCGGCTATCTGCCATGGGCGGCGGCTGTGATGACTTGACTCCCGGGCAAAACGCCTATTTGCACGGGGATATTTGACTTTTATGGAAGCGTCTTGGCTGCGGGGAGGGATCCCTTCCTACAGGAACTTTCAAGAAGCGCCAAAACTGCGTGACGACCCTCGCTTTCGATTTGCGGGTTCCGGCCTTTCATTGATGTACTTTGATTTGCGCTTTTCCCGGTTTTGATTTGCATTTTCCGGGTTTGATTTTCATTCCCCCCGATTTTCAGGAAGGAGGCCCCCGTGCAGGTTGATTTGCTGTTAAAAAATATCATGTTTTTAAACGGTCAAACCGGTTTTTTGGCCATCCATGCCGGACGCATTGCGGCAATGGGGCCGATGTCGGCGATTTCGGAGGCTTCGGGCTCAGTTTTCAAAATTTCAGTGGACGATCCCTCCGGGGTTGCGGCGGGCTTCATGCCCGGGCTTTCGTTGGGTTCGGCCTCCCGGCCCTCCACAGGTTCCGCCTCCGGGTTTTCGGCAAATTTCCCTTGCGAATTTTCAGCAACCACGGTGCAAAACCGCCCCGGCTGCGTGGCCATGCCCGGCTTGCAAAACGCGCATTCCCATGCCGCCATGAGCTTGCTGCGCGGGGTAGGTCAGGGGTTGGATTTGCAGCGTTGGCTGTTTGAGGCCATCTTCCCCGCCGAGGATCGGCTGGACGACGAGGCCGTTTATTGGGGCACCCGACTAAGCATTTTGGAAATGCTGGCGGGCGGCACCACGCGCTTTTGCGATATGTATATGTTTATGGACAGCGTGGCGCAGGCGGTGGCGGATGGCGGCATTCGCGCCGAGCTATGCCGCGGCGTCACCGGCGGAGCAGGTTTTGACGCCAAAATTCAGGAAGCGCTGGATTTTGCCCGACGCTGGCAGGGGGGCGCCGAGGGGCGTATCACCACGGCTTTGGGGCCCCACGCCGAATACACCACCGCGCCGCACGAGCTGCGCGTTGTGGCGGATTTGGCAGGGCGGCACGATTTACCCGTCCACATCCATTGCAGTGAAACCGCCGGCGAGGTGCAAGGCTGCCGCGAGCGGCATGGGCTTTCGCCCGTGGCCTATCTGGAAAGCCTTGGGCTGCTGACTCCAAAAACCCGTTTGGCCCATTGCGTGCACACCACCCCGGAAGACTGGACGCTGATGCGCCGCGCCGGAGCGTTAGCTGTGCATGTTCCGGGCAGCAACCTCTATTTGGGCAGCGGCGTCGCCCCCACCCGCGCCATGCTGGAAGCCGGGGTTCGCTTGGCCCTGGGCACGGACGGCCCGGCTTCGGACAACCGACAGGACATGTTCCGCGCCCTTTACCTATGCGCAGTTCTGCCAAGGCAAATGGATATGGCCCAAGCCATTACCCCCCTGCAAGCGCTGTGCATGGGGGTTTCGGGGGGCGGGATTTCGATTGGAACAAAGCAAGAAACCACCATGATTTTTTATGACACGCAAGGGCAAACCGCGGATGCTGCCGGTGGCCGGGCGGGTTTTGTCGATGAGACCGCCGCTGCCACCCTCGCGGGGCTTGCCTGTGATGCCCACCACGAAAAATCAGGAACCCTCTTCACCCTTGGCCAACCCGCTGATTTATGCTTGGTGGACACCCGCCGCCCGGCCTTGCAACCGCTTCAGGAACCCGTGGCGGGCATGGTGTTTGCCGCGTGCGCCTCGGATGTTGTGCTGACCATGGTTGGCGGCAAAATTTTGCATCAGGATGGGGCGTTCCCCGGCCAAGATGTTGAGGAAATCTTTCAACAAGCCGGGCGGTGCGCGGCTAGGCTTCAAGGAAAATAATGTATGCGGGTTACATTCAATCATCACAGGAGGTCATTGATGACACCAACCTATCTGCTGGCCATTGAGACCTCGTGCGATGAAACCGCCGCGGCGGTGCTGGATGGGCCATGCCATGTGATCGGCTCGTGCATTGCCAGCCAAATTGCCACGCACGCCGCGTATGGCGGGGTGGTGCCGGAAATTGCCGCACGGGCGCACAGCTTGGCGCTTCATCCCGTGGTGGAGGCCGCCATGGCCCAAGCCGGCATTGGGTATGCTCAGCTTTCTGCCCTGGCCGTCACCCAGGGGCCGGGCTTGGTCGGCGCACTGTTAACCGGAATTTCCTACGCCAAAGGCCTGAGCGCCGCACTTGGGATACCCCTTGTGGGCGTGCACCACATGGCCGGTCACATCGCCGCCGCCCGCCTAACCAACCCCACCCTGCAAGCACCCTATGTGGCGTTGGTGGTGTCCGGCGGGCATACGCATCTGATTCATGTGCGCGGGGCGGGTGCGTCTGACGCGATTGATGGCACCGCTTACGCCCCTTGCGGCGGGACCGCTTCTGTTGGCGCGGCGGTTGACCCTAGCGCAGCATCGGTTTGCCTTTGCGACGCGACGGCAGTTGGCCTTGACGCGGCGGCAGGTGACCGTGATGGCGCGGCAACGGCTGGCGATGATAACCTGCCCCCCTCGCCCGTAAGCGGGGATGAAATTTTCACGCTGCTCGGCCGCACCCGTGACGACGCGGCGGGCGAAGCCTTTGATAAAGCCGCGCGGGTGCTGCATCTGACCTACCCCGGCGGACCGGCCATCGATCGGCTGGCACAGCAGGGCAACCCAAACGCCCTTCCCTTGCCGCGCGCCAAGCTGCCCGACGCTCCCTTGGATTTTTCTTTTTCCGGACTAAAAACCGCCCTGCTGCAAGCCCAACAAAAGGGGCTTTTTGGCAAGGCGGTGAATATAGATATCCCCCACCGCGTTTCCGATGCCGACGCGGCGGCTTCTTTTCAAGCTGCGGTGGTGGATGTTTTGGTAGATAAGTCCTTACTGGCGCTTCGTTTCACCGGGTGCAACACCCTGGTGGTTGCTGGTGGGGTTGCCGCCAACGGCAGTCTGCGGCAAAATCTGCAAGCCGCCTGTCAAGGCCGCTACCGACTGCTTTTGCCCGCGCGCGAGCTATGCACCGACAACGCCGCCATGATCGGCGTGATGGGCTGGCGGCTGTTGGCATGCGGCCTCGTCGCACCCCACGACATGGATGCCCTTCCCAGCTGGCCGTTGGTGTAGGGGGACGGCGTCGCGCAGCCGTTAGAACCCGACTATGGCACGCACGTCACTTCGTGCCGCGCTATCCGGTCCGCGCCTACGTTGGTGTCGACGCTCGTACCGCCTCCGGCGGCGCGCAGTCGTTAGAACCCGACTATGGCACGCACGTCGCTTCGCGCCGCGCTATTCGTCACGCGCCTACGTTAGTGTAGGCACTCGTGCCGCCTCCGGCGGCGTCGCGCAGTCGTTAGAACCCGACTATGGCACGCACGTCACTTCGCGCCAAACATGATTCCCCGAATCGTCAAAATCACATCAATATCAATGATTTTCGGCTCACCCACACACAGCTCCAGTGCTTGCGCCAATCCCTCGCCGGTTAAATCCCTGGTACCGAACATGTGCGCGCGCACCGCCAGAATATCGTCGATATCCACGATATCGTCCAGCGTCACATCGCCGCGTATGTGGGTGGCGGTTCCGCCAAGATGCACCGGCATAGCAACTGTACCGCCCAATCCGGGCAGCTTGCCCGCCATGTATGTCCACGCGCCGGAGGTCATCCCGGTGGGAAACCCGCTCGCTGTTTGCAGGGCGGCGACAGTGACATCTGCGCCATCGATTTTGGTCCCGCCCTTGTTGTCCCATGCCGTGGTGCCGTCGTTGCTCAGCATTCCGGCAAAGGCGATATTGCCCGAGAGGGTGGTTTCAAGGAAAACCTCGTTATCGTCCTCGTCCACATAGGCAGCCACTGCATATCCAAGCACGCGCCCGATATCCGCGCCCTCGCCAAACGTGGCGCACACGCTGGGGTTAAGCGCGGCGCAATTGGTGATGTTGCCGTCCGAGGCAGAGCCCACCAAGCCGCCGGCATAATCTTCGGCGCTGACCGCACCGATGGTGTAGCAGCTGCTGATGTCAACTCTTACCGCGTATCCCACCAACCCGCCGACGTCGTAACCTGCGGTAACCGCGCCTGTGGCGTAGCAGTCTCTGATGATGCTGTATCCCACAACTCCCGCCAGACCACCGACTTCATATCCTCCGACAACCGCGCCGGTAGCATAACTATTGGCGATGCTATTGTGCCTAACCCAACCGACCAACCCGCCGACGGCGTGCTCTGCGGTAACCGTGCCGGTGGCATAGCAATTGCTGATGCTGCCGTACGAGGCCGAGCTCGCCAAGCCGCCAACATACATATTGCCCGTAACCGTGCAATCCGCGCGGCAATTGGTCATGGTGGTTTCGTCCATTACCCACCCCACCAAGCCGCCGACGTCCAGCTCACCCTTAATTACGCCGGTGGCCGTGCAATTGCTGATTGTGCAGTCGTAGGTTCTTCCCACCAAAGCGCCAAGGTATTCGCCGGCAGTAATGTTGACCCCTTGTATGTCGAGGTCTTTCACCGAAGCCGTGGACATGGCGCCGAATAATCCCGCGTCTTGGTCCCCCGGGACATTGATATACAAGCCGGTGACTTTTTTGCCGTTGCCATCGAGATGGCCCTCGAAGGGCTGCCCGTTGCTCCCAATCGGCGTCCAGCCCGCGCCGCCGTTGTGGCTCGCGCCATATGCCGAAAGGTCGATATCGGCGGTCAGCTTGTAATACTGCCCGGCAGGTTCGGTATCGTCATTGACCCGCGCCGCCAGCGCCGCCAGCTCGACAGCGGTAGAAATAAGGAAGGGGTCGCCCTCCGCTCCAGTGCCGCCCGCGGCAGACACGGAAAGCAGGGATCCCATCGGGATGATGGCCAGCAGCATGGCCACCACAATGGCGATGGTTACGGATACGCTAAAGCTTTTTTTCATGGTTTTTTGTTCTCCTTTTTATTTTCACGCCGTTGCAGAATCGAAAGGTTTCGTGCCGCCATCCGGCAGCGTCGCGCAATCGTTAGTTCCCGAAAATGGCACGCACGTCGCTTCGCGCCGCGCTATTCGTCACGCGCCTACGTTAGTGCAGGCGCTCGTGCCGCCTGAAGCGGCGTCGCGCAATCGTTAGTTCCCGAATAGAATGCCCCGTATCGCTAAAATCACATCAATATCGATAGTCTTGGGCTCGCCCGCGCATAAGTCCAGCGCTTGGGTCAGTTTTTCGCCCGTCAGGTCCATGGTGCCAAACATGTGCGCGCGCACGGCGAGAATGTCGTCGATATCCACGATGCCGTCCAGCGTCACGTCGCCACGGGGATGAGCAGACCCGCCAAGGTGCACAGGCATGGGTACCGGCTTTCCCGCAAAGCTTGGCAGACCGCCCGGCGTGTATACCCATGGGGCAACGTCAAAGCCAAGCGGGAATCCACTGATTGTTTGCAACGCCTCGGCGTTTTTGCTGTGACCGTTTTTATCCGTAGCCAAATTGGCAATGACACCAAAGCTTGCGCCGCCCGCTGTCCCCATGCCGGAAAAGGCCACGTTGCCCGAAAAAATGTTCTCCGTGCCGTTCAGCCGCCCCGCCACGCGGCCAAATTGGATGGCGCCTTCCGCCGCACCCGTTACGCTGGGGTTAAGCGCCGCGCAGTCCGTGATGCTGGCGTTGGTGGCACCACCCACTACGCCACCGCCCCCGTCACCGGCGCTGACGGCACCGATCGCATAGCAGTTGACAAGTCCGGTATAGGCGACAAACCCCACCACGCCACCGCCAGAATCCCCGCTTGCGGTAACCGCGCCCGTGGTGTAGCAGTTTGTGATGGGGTTCCCTCGAACCCACCCCACCAAACCGCCCACCATTCTTTCCCCGCTGACCGCACTTGTGGTGTAGCACTCAAGAACATAGGGTAAATAAACATTGCCCACCAAGCCGCCGATGCGCTGTGTTCCGGTTACTATGCCCGTGGCGTAGCAATTGGCGATGCCGCCGGCGTTACCCATATAGCCCGCCACGCTGCCCGTGGATATCCCGCCGGTGATATCCGCATCCTCGACGCCAAGCGCTTTGATTGTGGCACTGTCCGTCCTTCCAAACAACCCGGTGTAATCTTCCTTGCGGTTGATGTACAAGCCGGTGATTTTTTTTCCATTGCCATCAAAATGCCCTTTGAAGGGTTTTTCCTCGGTTCCAATCGGCACCCAACCCTTGCCGCTGTTGTAGGCTGCGCCATACTCGGTTAGGTCAATGTCACCCATCAGCCGGTAATATTTTTCTATCGGTTCGGTACCGCTGTTGACCCGCGCAGCCAAATTGGCAAGCGCAACGGCGCTGCTGATTTGGTAGGGGTTGCCCTCCGAGCCGTCGCCGGCTGCGGCCGAAGCCGAAAGCAGGGATCCCATGGGGATGATGGTCAGCGCCATCACCGCAACGATCAGCATGGCCAAAACGACTTTATTTTTCATGATGAAGCTCCTTCACATTGTCGATGCGTTCAGGCTTTTGGGGGTGGCATGCCCATGCATCCCTGTCATTTTTTTGCATTGCAGCGCTTCGGTTCCCACATTGCGGCAGCCTATTTGCTTCGCCATCGCGCCGCATACGACTTCCGGTCTCCGTATTTTAACACAACGACGGCCATTTGGCTATATTTTTGCCGAGAACCCGTATTTTGGCTATGCTTTTGCCGGCAAGCCGTATACTTCCCGCCCCGCGTGGAAAAGCTAGGTGCCTACTGATTCATGGGGGCGCCAGCCCTGAATCATTGGGTACCAAGGGTTAAAGCGGGTGGACACACCCCTTGATACCAAACACAGCGCGTAAGCATTGCTTCTGGCTTGTTCTTTTCCCGGCGTCTCTTGCGCAATGGTTGGCAGCTGTGTTTTGTACGGCGTTCCCACGCGGAGCGCTTTTCACCGCCCCGTTGGGGCAAACCAAAAAATGGGAGGTTATCACATGCAAGGGTTGTCTGAAAAAGAACTGTCCGGCATCAACGACATGCTGGCCGCAGAGGGACTTTTGATTAAAAAGTTCCAGCTGTTGGCCGATATGGCCAGCGATCCGGATATCCGCAAGCACCTGGGCGACATTGTGGCCATTCACCAAAGCCACTTTAACCAAATCTACGATCAGCTGAGCTAAAAAGGAGGAACAACCATGTCCAACGCACAAGCGCAATTCGGCGACAAAGAGATTCTCACCGACGCCCTGCACTCGGAAAAAGAAGCCACCAAGCTTTACAACATGATGGCCAACGAGTGCGCCAACCCCAAGCTGCGCAACCTGATTATGGAGCTGTTGCAGCAAGAGCACGATTTGCAATTTGAGGTGTTTAACGACATGCAAAGCCGCGACATGTACCCGGTTCCCCCGGCCGAGCAAACCAAGATTGCCCAAACCAAAAAAACCTACGCGCCCATGGCTACGTAACCTACCGTGTAAGGACTGCGGTGTGCGCGAGCAAAGCCCCGTGCGCCCATGGTCACGTACCGGGATGCGTGCTTGATACCGCAAAAGCCCGGCGTTCGGACAGCTTGTCTCGAACGCCGGGTTTTGCTTACGTGATTGTTTTAGTTGTCTCGAAGGCCGGGTTTTGTTTGCGCGATTGTTTTAGTTGCCTTGAACGCCAGACTTTGCTTGCGCGATTGCTCAGTCGCTTGCGTGGCGGACCATTTCCTTACCCACGGTAGCAGCAATCATCCTGAACCTTCAGTTCATTCAAGCCGCGACGGATGTTAAACGCAGCGGTTTCTTCCAAACGCAAGGCTTCTTTCAGCATCCGAATGCCGTCACAATAGTGCTCATGTTCGACTTCTTCGCAGCCGGCTTTGAGGTCGCGCACGCCGATTTCGGCATCGATCAAGCCCTGGCGAATTTCTTCCACACCGCCTTCGTCATCAAAGCACAGATCCTTCAACCAGCATTCGGAACGCTTGATGCATTCTTCCAGCGCACAGATGTCACGGTTGAGGTCACGCAGGCTTTGACAGCCACAGTCACGGGTTTCTTCAAGTGCACAGATGTCCTTTTTGATTTCCAGATTGATGCGGTCCATGATGCACAGCTCGGCTTCCAGGCCTTCGACACCCTGGTTGTTTTTACATTTCAGGCACTCCAGCGCCTCAAGGATGTCGCAGCAGCCTTCGCGGGCGCACCGTACACCATGACAGAAGTCGCGCAGGGCTTCGGGGCAGTCGTCTTCGTTCATGTCGCAGATGCCCTTATTGATGAGGCGAATGGCCTCGCGAACGTCGTCCAAGCCTTCCTCAATTTCTTGGCCCGGGCGGCAAAAGCCTTTGCATTTCATGCATTCTTCAATCGTGCAAATGCCATCCTCCATAAACTTGACGCAGATGCGAGCGTCCTTTTTGCATTCGCACAGCTCATCATGCAGGGCGTGGCAGGTAGCTTTGCAGATTAGCTCGGTGCCGCGCAGAATTTCGCTCACACCGGCGCGGACACATTGCTTAGCGCCCTCGCAGCTTTCGCACTTGTTACAACGTTTTTCGCCGCATTCGCGGCGGTTGCAGGTGCAACCATCGCGAGCCCCGCAGCCTTCGCAGGGACGGTTATCAAACCGAGCGCCATTTCCCGGCCCTCTTGCGCCCTCGCAGCACGCCCGCGACCCGCGCGAGCCCTCAAATTCGTTGTTTCTACGATAATTTTGTTCCATATGTCTTTCTCCTTTGTAGTCGTTTTTGCACGAATGACTCGTGCTGATATATACTATGAGAGAAAGGCGGCAGCGGTGCGTGGGATTTTTTTCTTGGCCACTTCCTTAGTAACCGCTGATTACCTTGGCCTCTTTCTTTTTTTCTTTACCCTTTTGTGATAAGATAAGCATGCGCTTCCTGGGGAATGCCATGCGCAAGCACGGCGTGTTTTTGTGCCTCTTTTCAAGATGCCTCGCGCGGGGAAGGGGTGCTTTTGCTCGGTTCTTCAAGAAGATACCTCGCGCAAGCACCGGATGACTCTACGCCCTTCTTGGGCGTGCCCGTGCGCAACGAACTCACAAAAACGCTGTAGGAAGCGAGATAGCATGTCTGTGGATTTGGAAGCCCTAATTCAGGAAGCGTTGGACGCCGGTTTTTCCAATGCCGGGGCGCTGAACGTGGCCGCGCTGCAATTTATGCCCGAGGTGCGCGAAATGTGCAACGCCGACCGCTGCCGCCAATACGGCAAAAATTGGCGATGCCCGCCCGCTTGCGGCAGTATTGAAGAAGCCACGCGTAAAGCCGCGGCCTATTCGCACGGCGTTTTGGTGCAAACCACCGGCCAAATGGCGGATGAATTCGACTACGAAACCATGCAGTCCACGGGTGAGAAACACAAGGAAGCCTTTGCGAAGTTGGTGAAAAGTGTTCGCACGCAGCTCCCCGACCTGTTGCCGATGGGCGCGGGCACCTGCTCCATTTGCCCCACCTGCACCTACCCGGACGCACCCTGTCGCTTCCCCGACCAGTCCATCTCTTCCATGGAAGCCTACGGCCTGTGGGTCAGCCGGGTGTGCCAGCTGTCTGGCCTGCCCTATCATTATGGAAAGAACACGGTTACGTATACCAGCTGTTATCTTTTTTAGTATCAATAAGCAAACCAAATGCACGGCCTCCTGCATGTGCGTGGCTTTCTGTATGGCGCGCTTTCCGCAGGAAGGCATACAACAATTGTCCGAAAATTTTGCATCGACAAGCGTCATCAATCTTGTACCGGCAAGCGTCGCGACTTTTGCACCCGCCCCAACGGCCTCCCAGCAAAACAAACCGTCCCCCTTGAAACAAGGAGAACGGTTCAAGAGCCTTCGGGGGCTCGTTTTTTGTCGGCGCGGCTGCAATTTGCGGTTCGCCCCGCCGCATAGTGATTGTTAAACCGGCACATCCTGCCGCATATCGCTCGACGATTTCTGAATCAGCACATCCCGCACGGCTTGCTCAAGACCGTCTGTTTCGCATACCCCTTGGTGCAGCACAGGCAGTTTGTCCAATTTTTGCAAGCCCTTGGGGATTTTCCAGCTGCAATGCGCAGAGAGCTGATCCAGCAGTTCGAACTCGTTTTTATCCTGAATGGCCGCCTCGCCCAGGATGGCGCGGGCCACGTCGCGGTTGAATTTGAAGGGACTGGCGGTGGAAACCAACACGGTTGGCGCACCGCTTGGGCCCGGATTGCCCTGCATGGTTGCCGTCCCGCTTTGGGCCGGCGCGCCCTGCACAATTGCCTCCTCGCTTTGGGTCAGCTTGCCATGCCCCGATGCCGTATCGCCTTGAGTCAGCTTGCCATGCACGGCGGAGCCCACGGCGGTGTGCGGGTCCATCACATAGTGATAGCGCTCGTACACGCGCCTGATTTCCGCCAAAATTTCCGCTTCGTCGGCATAGTCCGCCGCAAAAATCTCTAAAATGCGCCCATGGGTTTCGGCGTCAATCTGGAAGGACTTTTGGGACTTTTGATCCTGCATCCACCCGTCTATCACCGCCGCGTCGCGGCCGCAAAGCTCAAAGAGCAGACGCTCCAGGTTGCTGGAAATCAGGATGTCCATGGCGGGCGAGAGCGTGACGCGAAACGCGCGGTTCAGGTCGTACACGCCAGTGGCGATAAAGTCCGTCAGGATGTGGTTTTCGTTAGACGCGCAGACCAGCCGGCCCACAGGCAGGCCCATGCGCTTGGCGTAAAAACCCGCCAAAATATCGCCGAAATTGCCCGTTGGCACCACAAAATCCACAGGCTGGCCAAGTCGAATTTCGCCCGTGCGCAAAAGCCCGGCGTATGCCGCAAAATAATAGACAATCTGCGGCGCCAGCCGCCCCCAGTTGATGGAGTTGGCCGAGGAAAATTCGTATCCCGCTTGCGCGGCATCGTCGCGAATCGCTTGATTGGCAAAGATTTTTTTCACCCCAGTTTGGGCGTCGTCAAAATTGCCGTTAACGCCCACCACGTGCACATTACCGCCCTTTTGGGTGACCATTTGCTGCTTTTGCACCTGGCTGATGCCGTCGCGCGGGTAAAAAACAATGATTTTTGTTCCGGCAACATCCATAAAACCGTCCAGTGCGGCTTTGCCCGTGTCCCCCGAGGTGGCCACCAAAATGGCCATGTCGCGTTGGGGTGGGACGTTCGCCTCGGAATTCGCAACGTCGATACCGGGGACCTTTGCCAAGGCACTTGCCTCAGGCTTCGCGGCGTCGCCCTTGGCTGCCACGGCGGCATCGCCCTCTTTTCCCTTAGCCTCCATGGCTTTTTGTATGAGCTGAGGGAGCAGCTGCAGGGCCATATCCTTAAACGCGCAGGTGGGGCCATGCCACAGTTCCAGCACAAAAAGGCCATCCTCCAGCTTCACCAGGGGGGTGGTTTGGGGCGCGTCGAACTTACCGCCGCCATACGCGCGGTGGATGCAATCGCGAAGCGCGGCCTCGCCGTAGTCGGCCAGAAATTCCCGCATGACGACAAAGGCGATTTCCTCATACGACAGCGCGGCCATGCGCCCGATTTCCTCCAACGCAAGTGTGGGAATGCTTTCGGGCACAAACAGACCGCCATCCGGGGAAATGCCTTGCAAAATAGCGTCGGCCGAGTTCGGCTGCGCATGCGCGCTGCGGGTGCTGATGTAACGCATACAAACCTCACTTTGGTGTTGAAATTTTTGAAAAGAGCGCAGCCCGGCTGTCGGGCCGCCGCAAGGTTTCTTGACTTTGGTGTAAGTTTCTTGGGTTTGGTGTAGCTTACAGATGAAAGGGACATACTGAAAATTTTCGGTATGTCCTCCAATGAAAACACGTGGGGCGGATTCCACATCCGCCCCAGCTTGCCGGAAAAAGAATGTAAATTTGTTCTCGGAATGATGGAATCCTTGCCTGACATTATTGGGCCTGGCTCAGTTTCACTTTGCGCTACTATCCCTTGCTTTGTTTCGCTTGGCATCGCTTCGCCTTGCTCCGGGACGGCGCGCGGGTCAAGTCAGTCCAAGGGTACGGTGTGCAACGGTCAGATCAGTCCAAGGATGATGGCGCGCAGCTTCATGATGACCATGATGTCGATCTTGCCATTGTCGCTGAGAGCCTCAGCCGCCGCAAGGTCGTCGCCCGCCAATGGGGTGTATCCGAAGATGTGATCCATCACCGCCACGATATCGGCCACGGTAACATCGCCGGTATCCGTGATGTCGCCGGGCATACGGGTGGTGGTGGGGGAAGGTGCGGCTGTGGGTTCTAAGGTCGGTGCGGCCGTGGGCTCCAATGTCGGGGAAGCCGTGGGCTCCAAGGTCGGGGAGGCTGTGGGCTCCAAGGTCGGGGAGGCTGTGGGCTCCAAGGTCGGGGAAGCCGTGGGTGTCGCGATTTCTTCATTAAACCACACCAGCACAAACCAATCCTTGCCTTCGGAATCCGATGCCACATAGCCGGCGCCATTGTCGCAATACTCGACGTTGTCTTGCGGCCATTCGCAGATTTCAGCGCTGTTGACGTCAAAATCCATCAGCGCAAAGATGCGGCAATCCATGCCAATTTGCGATTCAGCTTTCAGGGTGACGGTCAGTTCCATCGGCGAGTTTCCGCTGGTTCTTCTGAAAATTTGGAAACCGGAAACGCCCTTGCCATTGTATTCCAGCGCATCCTCATAGGGGAACCAGTCGTAGGCTTCTTCATCAACGTAGTTCTTATAATTGGTCAGGAACTCGGCGATGACGGTCTTTTCTGCCGATGTCGCGCCGATCCAATCAAAGGTATCGCCAAGGTCGTTGCTGATGCTTTCAATAACATCCAGATATTCCAGGCCCTGCAGCACGGGTTCCGCTGTGGGCGCGGCGGTCGGAGCGGCTGTGGGTTCCAGTGTCGGCGAAGCCGTGGGCTCCAATGTCGGCGAGGCCGTGGGGACGGCAGGCGATGCCGTTTCAACCGCAGCCATGGGGTCTTCGGTGGTGGCACTGACATTAAATGTGAAGTGATTATCACCAGCATTTGGATTGGTCAGCGACGCAAACGTCACCGTGGGAACATTAATCTCATCAGTAACCAAC
>JGI994J12354_10003546_pt1 | contig 14487 bp, 15 predicted proteins | sample IntmicLarv3ML3BL_FD_12354 | JGI IMG/M metagenome (IMG submission 12354)
AAATACCGTCCGCTGATCTCCGATCACAACGAAACGACAGAGATGTTACGCAACATCGAGAGTGCATGCCGGCTGAAAGCTACCGGAATAGTCAACAACTCTCATCTGAAAGAATTCACAACAGCCGAAACGATCAATTCTGCAGCGGAATATGCAAACGAAGTTTCCGAAGACACCGGAATACCGATAGTGCTTACAACATATCCGAAACAGATAACAGAAGGAATTAGCAAAATCGATTTTTTATACCCTGTAGACATCTATGTAAAGGTGCCATGGGATACGGTGGAATAAGATGTCAAAGATCACCATAAGAGAAGAGAGGTGCAAAGGCTGCGAACTGTGCGTCGATGCATGCCCGAAGAAAATACTGAAACTCGCAGAGGATAAGATCAATGCCAAAGGATATCATCCTGTTTCGATGACGGATGAAAGCAAATGTACACAATGTGCAGCATGCGCGACGATGTGTCCCGATGTAGTTATCACGGTGGGTGAGTGAAATGGAAAAAGTGCTGATGAAAGGCAACGAGGCATTAGCGGAAGCGGCGATATCTGCAGGATGCAGACACTTCTTCGGTTATCCGATCACACCGCAGACCGAAGTTGCAGCGTACATGTCGAAGAAGATGCCCAAGATAGGAGGCATTTACTTACAGGCCGAGTCGGAGGTTTCCGCAATAAACATGGTGCTCGGTGCCGCAGCTGCAGGAGCAAGAGCAATGACATCATCAAGTTCCCCGGGAATAAGTCTCAAGGCCGAAGGCATATCATACATCGCAGGTTCGGACCTTCCTGCGCTGATCGTGAACGTTCAGCGTGCAGGCCCCGGATTGGGCGGGATCCAACCGTCGCAGTCCGATTACTGGCAGGCCACAAGACCCGGACACGGTGATTTCCACTTACTGGTGTTCGCACCGTCGACAGTTCAGGAAATGGTGGATCTGGTCGCAGTCGCATTCGATCTCGGCGACAAGTACAGAATGCCTGCGATGATATTATCCGACGGGATGTTAGGGCAGATGATGGAGCCCGTCGTTCTCCCTGAAAAGAAGGAAGCTGGCACTTCAAAGCCATGGGCAGTTTCCCCNGGCGGAGAAAAGAAGAACGTGATCAATTCGTTATACATCACACCCCCCGAACTCGAAGCTCTCATAAGGGAAAGATTCGTGAANTACGATAAGATAATGAAAGAAGAACAGAGAGCTGAGGAATACCTTGTTGATGATGCTGATACCGTCATCGTAGCATACGGTGCATCTGCCCGCATCTCGAGAAGTGCGGTCGATATGGCAAGGAAAGCAGGCATCAAAGCCGGTCTGATAAGACCGATCACATTATGGCCGTATCCTGATAACTCGGTAAAGAAAGCAGTCGGCCATGCGAAGAGATTCCTGTGTGTGGAGATGAGCATGGGCCAGATGGTGGACGACGTTCGTTTAGCGGTGAACGGAAAACGCGATGTGCACTTCTTCGGAAGAACGGGCGGAATGATACCCACTCCTCAGGAAGTTCTTCAGAAGGTCAAAGAACTGGAGGGGTCGAAATGAAATTCACCAAACCTGAAGCGTTAACCGATATGCCGTTCCACTACTGTCCCGGGTGTACTCACGGGATAGTCCACAGACTGGTCGCGGAAGTGATCGACGAGTTGGGAATAAGGACCAAGACCGTAGGTATCGCGCCTGTAGGATGTGCTGTTTTTGCGTACGATTACTTCAACACCGATATGGTGCAAGCGGCCCACGGACGGGCTCCTGCCGTTGCGACGGGAATAAAAAGAGTTCACCCCGACAGTATGGTGTTCACCTACCAGGGTGACGGAGACCTTGCGGCAATAGGGACAGCGGAAACGGTTCATGCAGCAACAAGAGGCGAGAACATTACCGTGATATTCATCAACAATGCGATCTACGGAATGACCGGCGGCCAGATGGCCCCTACGACGTTACCGGGACAGGTCACACAGACAACGCCGTACGGACGTGACGTGAAAATAGCAGGAAATCCGATCAGAGTGGTCGAGATGCTTTCAACACTGGACGGTGTTGCATACGCGGAAAGGGTCACTGTCGATTCAGTCAAGAACGTCAAGAGTGCAAAGAAAGCAATAAAGAAAGCATTCCAGTATCAGAGCGAGAAGTTAGGTTACACAATAGTCGAAGTGGTCTCAACATGTCCGACCAATTGGGGGCTGTCTCCTAAAGAATCCTTCGAATGGATGCGTAACAACATGCTTCCGCACTATCCGTTAGGTGTGTACAAGGACATCAAGGAGGTAAAGGAATGAACATTCTGATCTCGGGATTCGGCGGTCAAGGTATCCTTTTCTCAGGTAAAGTGATCGCATATGCAGGACTGAACGATGGCCAGGAAGTTTCCTGGTTGCCGTCATACGGGCCGGAGATGCGCGGCGGTACAGCAAACTGCAGTGTGTGTTTATCAAAGGAACCGATCGGTTCTCCTTTGGTAGTTTCACCTGATGTTCTCATAGTCATGAACCTCCCGTCGCTGGATAAGTTCATCGATTCCGTCGTTCCCGGCGGACTTGTGATAATAGACAGTACTATCGTTACCAAGAAGGTCACCCGTAAGGACGTGAATGTGGTCTATATCGAAGCAACAAAGATCGCAGAGGACAACGGACTGAAAGGAATGGCCAACATGGTCATCACGGGACGGTTGTTCAAAGAATCGAAATTCTGTTCCCCTGAAGCATTGGATTCGGGAATACTGAAAAGTGTTCCTCCGACAAAGGCGAAGCTCATCGAGTCCAACCGTGCTGCAGTAAAACTCGGAATTGAGAGCTGAATACAAGTAAACAATTTCCCTTTCTTTCAAGATTTTATTTTTAATTATGATTATTTTAATTCCTTTATGTGTGCCAGACATTATCAGTTCATCTTTTAACTTCTGATGTTGATAGACTTTTACATCCACATTTGAGGTACTTTTACTTCTGATGTTGATGGATTTTCACTTCAAAAAAGATGATATATTTACTATCAAAGAAATTATATTTTTGTAAAGTTTTTCGTCTATAACGGAAAAACTATGTTAAATTGTAAAGTTTTTTGTCTATAACGGAAATAATTAATACATGGAGTTCGATAACAAAATATCATGATCGATCGTGAACAGTACATGGAAAGGATACGCAAACTCATCGATACGCCGGTCATAAAGGTGATCACAGGGATGCGCAGATGCGGAAAATCCACGATATTGAAGATGATACAAAATGAACTTTATGGGCGCGGCGTAACAAAGGAACAGGTAATGTACATCAATTTTGAATCTATGTCCAATTCAAATTTGACGGATCACAGGAGATTGTATGAACATGTCATGGATGCTGTTAAAGGTTCCATCAAAAGAACATATATTCTACTGGATGAGATCCAGTCCGTAGATGGGTGGGAACACACCATTACTTCATTCATGACCGATCTGGATTGTGACATCTTCATCACAGGTTCCAATGCTAAACTCCTGTCCGGAGAATTGGCTACACACATTGCAGGAAGATACATAACAGTTGAAATATACCCTCTCAATTTCCGTGAATATCTGAAATTCAGTAATGACACGGACATTAAAGCATCTTTCACCCGATTCTTGAAAGACGGCGGACTTCCGGGATTGTTTCAAATGCCTGACGATCAGGAGATACGCAGGCAGTATATGCGTGATATCTACAACACCATCATACTGAAAGATGTTGTCCAAAGAGGCAATTTCCGAAACTCAGAGATGTTGGACCGCGTGATCAGATACATTATGGACAACATCGGGAACACATTTTCGGCAAAAAATATCTCAGATTATGTACTATCCCAAGGGAGGGTATTAAGTAACGACTTGGTTCATTCGATCTTACAAGCATTGGAAAACGCGTTCATTGTTCGAAAGTGTTCAAGATTTGACATCAAAGGCAAAGCATTTTTGAAGACACAAGAGAAATATTTCATGACCGACCTCGGGATCAGACATTCTTTGATAGGGTACAGGGATGATGATATCTCCGGCATTTTAGAAAATATTGTATGCATGGAACTATTGACACGGAACTATACTCTGAGCATCGGTAAAGCCGGAAATAAGGAGATAGATTTCATTGCTGAGAAAAATGGCCAGCGAATATATGTACAGGTCTGTTATCTTCTCAATGACGACAAGGTCATAGAACGTGAGTTCTCACCCCTCGAGAGCATCAATGACAATTATCCGAAAACGGTTTTGACCATGGATGACACACCGGAATATTCAAGGAATGGTGTGAGAAAGCTGAACATCTTGAATTTCTTAATGGGAGCAGATATCTGACGAATGATCCTTGATCAGATCCCTAAAATGACTTTCAAGGTCAGATGTCAGCACGGGAACAATTCATGTAAGATCGTTCATATCCTTTGAGTACGGATCGTGTCTCAGGTCTGATCGCAGTTTCAATATCTCCCTTTCCAGTAACAGGTGTGCGTATTGCTTCGATCGACACGAGGTCTTTTGAAAATATTATCATTTTTTCCGATCATCGCTTTTTGTAACTGGATCACAACGGCTTATGGAACTCTCCGCTCTCATCGGGAAGCCATTGAACGAATGCTTTCTTGTCGTTCTTGTTGTACCCTGCGTTCTCGTAGAATTCTTCGATATCCTTTCCCTTGACCCCGGTCATGAGCATGATCTTGTAACAACCTGCTTTCACGGCAAGATCCTTAGCAAAATTCAGACAAGCAGTTGCCAATCCCTGTTCTCTGTATTCTTCGGATGTGATAACGTTCTCTATCCACGCATACGGTCTCTGCCCCTGCGTAAGATTCTGAATGATGACGAGAGTGCATGAGGAAACGATCTTTTCATCGATGGTTGCAATGATGATATGCTGACATTTGCAGTTGATGATCGAATCCCAGATGTCAATAAGTCTTTTGTCCTCATCCGGTATCGGGTTATGATGTAACTGAGTATAAAGGCCGAGAAGACCGTCCAGATCCTTGTGTTCGGCTTCTCTGACCTTATACATAGAATTGAAAAAGAAGTTTATTGACGTCCTTTTATCAAGTTGTCGATGACTCCCGGATCCACCAACGTTGATGTGTCCCCGAGTTCTTCGGTCTTGCTTCCGCCGGCGATCTTCCTGAGCATACGGCGGACGATCTTTCCGCTCCTTGTCTTTGGAAGCGAATCAGCGACCTGGATGACCTTCGGTGTTGCTATTGCTCCCACTTCATTCCTGACATGGTTGACCAAAGCCTTCCTGAGATCCTCACTGTCTTCGAAACCGTCTTTCAGCGTGACGAAAGTGTATATCGCTTCACCTTTGATCTCATCCGGTATCGGAACGACCGCCGCTTCCGCCACTGCTTTATGGGAAAGCAGAGCAGCTTCAACTTCCGCTGCGCCTATTCTGTGGCCTGCCACTGAAATGACATCATCAACACGTCCGAGTATCCAGTAGTCGCCGTCAGCGTCCACTCTTGCTCCGTCACCCGTGAAGTAGTATCCGGGGTAAGGCTGCCAGTAGATCTCTTTGTATTTTTCGTGTTCCTGCCATATTGTCCTGGCGATCGACGGCCAGGGCTTCTTGATGACAAGCCTTCCCGATTCTCCGACAGGGGTCGCTGTCTTGTCTTCGTTCACGATCATCGGTTCGATACCGAAGAACGGCTTCATTGCCGATCCGGGTTTCAATGAGAATGCACCAGGGAACGGAGTGATGAGGAAACTTCCCGTCTCCGTCTGCCAATATGTATCCGATACAGGACATGTTCCGTATCCTATCGTTCTCTGATACCATTTCCATACGTCAGGGTCAATAGGTTCTCCCACCGATCCCAACACTTTCAGTGAACTGAGGTCGTGTTTCTTGATCCATTCGTCACCGGTCTTACGGGGGTAGGTGCGGTGTAGAATATGTCCACTTTCCATTTCTCGACGATCTGCCAGAACCTGTCGTTCTCGGGATAGTTAGGAACGCCTTCGAACATTAAGGTCGTAGCACCGGCAGCCAGCGGACCGTACAGTATGTACGAGTGCCCGGTGATCCATCCTATATCTGCGGTACACCAGTAGACCTCTCCCGGTCTGTAGTCGAATGCGTATCTGAACGTTATCATCGATCCGAGTATGTATCCTGCTGTGGTGTGCACCAATCCTTTCGGTTTTCCGGTGGATCCGCTTGTGTATAACAGGAACAACGGGTCTTCGGCATCCATTACTTCAGGTTCGCAGTTTATGTCCGCTTTTGCCATTTCATCATGCCACCACGTATCGCGGCCTTCTTCCATGACAACGTCTGCGCCGGTCCTTCTGACAGTGATGACACTTTCCACACCTGTTTCGCGCTCAAGGAACTCGTTGACCTTTCCTTTCATGTCAAGTTTCTTTCCGCCTCTGAAACTTCCGTCCGAGCAGACCAATACCTTCGGGGTACAGTCTATCACTCTGTTGTAAGCGGAATCAGAACTGAATCCTGCGAATATGACGCTGTGGATCGCTCCGATCCTGGCGCATGCCAATAATGTAATGGCCAGTTCAGGGATCATCGGTAAGTAAACAGAGACACGGTCGCCCTTCTTTACCCCTTTGCTTTTCAGTACGTTGGCGAATTTTTCAACTTCATGAAGTAACTGACCGTAAGTGTATGTACGTACGTCATCATCATTTTCCCCTTGGAATATTATCGCTGCGGTGTTCTTCAGTCCCTTTTTCACATGGCGGTCGAGACAGTTGTAGGAAACGTTAAGTTTCCCGCCTTTGAACCATGTGATCTTGGCCTCTTTCTGATTCCACTCCGATACTTTCTTCCAGTCTTTGGAATACCAGTCCAGCTGTTCAGCTTGTTTGGTCCAGAATACGTCACTGTTCTCCGTGGATTCTTTGTATATCCTGTTGTATTCCTTTTCGCTGTTCACGTAGCTCTGCTTCCGATATTCATCAGACGGCGGAAACCTTCCGTCAGAATTCTCTGGCGTCATACCTTTATCTCCGTTTCATTTGCGCCTGGCGGTGCCCGGCGGTAGAATAACTACATGAATGGACTGCTCTTATATTAAACATGCGGGTATTACGCTATAAGATTACGAATATCGTAAAAATAGTTCAAATAAAACATGACAATCGTAGAAAATTGATAGAAATCAGTAATTGGTATTTGGGATTCAAAAGAAATAGAACCCGCAGCCCTCTTTGATCGAGATCTCCGCGACCGCTTTCAGTCTTTCCAGAACTCCTGTATATCTTTTCACGTAGACCTTCCCTGCTTCAGGTAATGCGTTCTCAAGAACAGAGACTTCTGCAAGGAGGGAGGCAGCATCCTCAGAGGAATACGTCCTGCCTTCTTCTGCACCTTTCGGAACGGATGCGACCGTCTTACAATCCAACTTTTCAGCCAGCGGGGGGAGCAGGCTGTTGTCGGGGCCGAAAGAACCTATGCATCCTCTCCCTTTGTCCCATGACAGCGGGCAGTTTCCGCAGGCTTCGGCCATCTCCTCGAAGGAAAGCATATCCCATCCGGTTATCCTGTTGCCTTTCTTAGAGACCTTCAACGCCCTTTCGATCATATCTATTCTGAGGTCGGAGGTGTTCACCCACCCGGTACTGACGTCAACGGCATGTTCGTTCAATGCCTTCAGATCATCAGCGTTCTTGATCTTTTCAATGTACACGGTCTCGGTTTCCTCGGACATACGGTTCCTTTTCAGGAATGCTTCAATATCATCTACGAACTTTGCCGCATCCTCAATGGAAATGATGCGGTCGTATTCGACAACATCCTCAAATCCTTCGATGTCGTCTAAAAGTATCTTCCTTATCTCGGCCTTCAGGGGGCGGCATGATGCGTCCTCTGCATCCGTTTCGCGTATACCTATGCTGATGCTCACGGCCCCACAATATCAAAGGCTTTCTTCAACCTTTCTGCGTTTATTCTCTTTCTTGTGGAGTTCTTCGAGATATTTCTCGCGGTGTGAGCCGTATTCCGAGAACGCAAGGAATCCTTTCGCAAGACCGATCATGAGTGTGATGTACAGCACATTCGTTAAGTTGATCGTGATGCCGATACGATCCATCGATAAGCCTCCTCCTATGGGTATCGAACTCAGCTCCGTGAACATGACCCCTCCTCCCGTGATGACCCAAATCCATATGATCATGTATGCGGCGAATATAAGCCTGAACGGGATCTTAGCGGCATTACCGGAGGGATAGAATCCCATGGGGATCGCGATGATCAGGAACGGCAATGAATACTTTATTGCACGTCCTATCATTTCCCGCGATATGGCGGTCATATCCTTGAACATGTCCGAATCGAACATTCCGTTCGCGACCGCGATGTCGGTCACACCCACAATGAGCGCGAAAAAACACAGCGGAATGATGATGAACGAGATGGCGGTCCTGATGACACAAAGGAATGCCTGTCCGTAACTCCCTTTGGACAATGCGAATTCGTTCTTGTCGAAGATGGAAGTGTTCATGGGCTGCCTCCTATCGTTTCGAGGATAAATTCGATCATGTCCACGAACTGTGCGTTCTGCTCCGCGGATAACGGCATGCCTTCGATCTGGATGATCGAATCCCCGAGAGCATCCGAAAGGTCACCGGCAGGGAACAGATCGAACGTAACTGTTACGGTTCCGCTTGCGTCTATTGTTATTGTGGCGTTTCCGTTCACTGTCGTGCCGGGTGCTGTTATCGCGGCAGTGAATGTTGTACCCGCCATGCCGCTCAATATGTCACCGCCATCGAAACTCACGGTACCGCTGAGCGTGTCGGTCACATCATCGTATGTGACCGATCCTCCCGTAACATCCTCCATTTCAGCGGAGAGATCTAAAGAGACATCGAATCCTATCAGGCCTTGGATGTAGCTTCCCCTGACATTCAGGGACAACGGTATCTTCAGACTTCCGATCGTTCCTCCGGGTTCCACGGCCCCGCCGATCATCATCAGTATCATATCGGTCATTGAGATCTCGATCAGGAAGTCAAGTTCCGTTTCGGTCCCCTTGGCTATTACGCGGTCCCCGCTGGAGAATTCTGCTGCGGTGAAGAGTTCGTTCCTTATCTTCACGCTGTATGAGAAATCGGTTATATCCCACATCAGATTGTTATCAACAGCGAATGAACCTTCGATCCTGATGGTATCGGTACCCACCTTTGTTGCTGTCGGATCCTTCTTCACATCAAGGCCGATCCCGCCCGAAACGATCGGTATGACCGATATTGCAAGTATCGCGATCAATGCGATACTCGCGATCTTCAAAAGAACTTTTGCGGTTATGTGGATGACCTTCATGACGAAGAAAGACATGGAGAAGCTGGTATATATACGCGATTAAAGAGGCGGAAACAAGATGATACAGGTCAGTGAGTTCGGTGCGGACCAGATAGAAAGGTTGAATATGTACACAGCAATGCGGAATCATGGCAGACATAATGATCCGCAGACGCAAAAGACTGCGATCAAAGGAATCGAAAGCATATTCGGAAGAACTGGAAAAAAAGCTTGGAGTACCCGTATTCGCCCAGGATGATCCTGTGGATATGGCCGAAAGTACCGATTTCAACGTACTGTTCGTGAACGGGGATATCCTGGGAATGATATACNACGAAAAAGCGTTCCTGACCGTNCGCGGTCTTCTGAAATACAGACCTCAGAGATGTTTTGTGACAGTTGACATGGGCGCTGTCCCGTACGTAACGAACGGTGCGGACATAATGGGCCCCGGTATCGTAGACGCAGACGAGGATGTGAGTGAAGGAGACCTCGTGTGGATCAGAGATGTCAACAACCTTGTTCCTTTGGCAGTGGGAGTTGCATTGTTCTCCGGAACGGAGCTGAAGAAGAAGGCCAAGGGGAAAGCAATAAAGAATCTCCATAACGTAGGCGATAAATTGTGGAAAGCGGGTGAGTAGATGCTGTTCAAAAAGAACGCAAAAGTACTGGAACCGATGAGTTTCATCGATCTCGGAAACATTCCGTTGGAGATCGATGAGAACACAGACACAAGGATAAAGGTCACCGAGATAAGAGAATTTGAAGATATCACCGAAATAGCCGATCTGGCGTACAAAGGGAACATAGTCGTTGTGGATTGTCTGTCCATGTCCAAGGATAAAGACGAGATGCGCCGTTTGTCGAAAGAGTTCACGAACATCGCTAAGGACTGCAACGGGGACGCAGTGATGATGGCCAGCCGTTTCGTCATACTGAGTTCGGGCGGTATCAAGATAGACAGAAGCAGGATCCAAAGGAAGAAAGCATGAGCAAGGACGCGAAGGTGATACACGATCCGCTGCACGGAAGCATTCGCATCGAGGGGATATTCCTGGATATCCTGGACCGTCATGAATTCCAAAGGATGCATTCGGTCAAACAGCTGGGTCTTTCATATTCGGTGTTCCCCGGAGCGAACCACACAAGGTTGGAACACAGCATCGGTGTGTATCATTTAGCGGGGAAGATGGCCGATGCAATAGGAATGGATGATGAGGATTCTCAGGCTGTAAAGGCAGCGGCAATGCTGCACGATATATGCCATCCTCCTTTCTCCCACACGATGGAAGAGATCATGGAGGAGAACACAGGATTGGATCACATGGATCTCGCCAAGAGACTCATATTCGGCGAGATACCGACATATTTGGAAAGGGATGAGGACCTTTTCGGAGGTTCCGAACCTATTTCGGAGATACTGGAATCTGACGGGATATCTCCCGAGTTCGTGTGCGACCTCATTTCGCTGCCCAAGTCGAAGAACGACACCCCGGACATCTTATCATTCGGCGGAAAACAATCGTTCTTTGCGTCAAAGGATTACGCACACCAGATAATCCACGGTCCGGTGGATGCGGACCAGATGGACTATCTGGTAAGGGATGCCCACTACACAGGAGTGTCACACGGGTCCATCGACCTTGAAAGACTAATGAGTCAAATGCGTATATTCAACAGCACTCTCGTTCTGGAGAAAGGAGGGATAACGGCAACTGAGGGATTGATGGTATCACGCGCCCTGATGTACTCTTCCGTCTATTACCACAAGACCGTCAGGATAGTGGAGATGATGTTAACGAAAGCGGCAGAAGTGTCGATGGAGGATATGTCGCAACTGTACCTCATGGACGATGCCGATCTTACGAACACGCTCATCGGTGCAGGAGGAAAGGCCTCCGAGATCGCACGTTCTGTTTTACGCAGAAGGCTGTACAAGAAAGCATTCGCACTGTATACAGTGGATGCGGATGAGGACATGCTCTGCAGCCTGACCAAATATTCGAAATACGATGACAGGAAGGACCTCGAATCAGAGATAGCAGATAAAGCGAATGTCGATTACACCGATGTTGTTGCCGACATTCCGTCAAGATCCGCATTGCTGTCCAGCGTCAAGATCGGTAAAACGGATGTTCCAATACTGCATGACGGCAAAGTTCGATCGATAACGAAATTCTCGCCGTTGGCGAAAGCACTGCAGAGCCGCAGTATATTCGACTGGTCCGTCATGATCTCGTCGCCGCCGGAACACACCGAAGCTGTGGGAAAGGCTGCAAAGAAGGTCCTTGGTCTGTGATCGGTCTTATCCTTTCACAACACCGATCGGTCTCAGTTTCACGACCTTGCCGGTAAGTCCTGCGTTACAGACCACTTCGACGACTTGAGATACGTTCTTGTAGGCTTGCGGAGCCTCTTCCAATAATCCCTCGTCGGAACCGCATCTTAAGTATATCTTGTGCGTCCTCATCTGTTCCTTCACATCAGATGCCTGCAGGTTGTGTGCAGCTCCCTTCCTGGACATTCTTCTCCCTGCCCCGTGGCAGGTGGATCCGAAACTGTCCTTCAAGGCCCCTTGTTTTCCTACCAGTACGTAAGTTCCCGCAGACATGTCACCGGGAATGATGACCGGTTGTCCGACATCGCGGTACATCATAGGAAGTTCCGATCTTCCCGAAGGGAACGCACGGGTCGCACCTTTCCTGTGCACCAGCACATCCATGTTCTTTCCGTCGACCTGATGACGTTCCTTCTTCGCTATATTGTGTGATACATCGTAAACAACATCCATTCCCATGTTCTCTGCAGAGTCGTTCATCACCCTTTCAAAGGATCCGCGTATCCAATGAGTTATCATCTGACGGTTCGCCCAGGCGTAGTTCGCACCGCAGGACATCGTCTTGAAGTACGTTTCACCTTCTTTGGAATCCAAAGGTGCGCATGCCAATTGTCTGTCAGGAATACTTATCCTGTGATCTCTCACGTATTTCTCCATTATCTGCAAATGGTCCGTAGCTATCTGATGGCCGCAGCCCCTTGACCCGCAATGCACCGTGACCGTCACTGTACCTTTCTGCAGACCGAATCTCTTTGCGACGGATCCGTCAAACACTTCATCGACCACATCGACCTCAAGGAAATGATTCCCGGAACCCAACGATCCCAATTGCGGAATACCTCTTTTCTTGGCCTTGTCGCTTACAAGCTCGTCGGATGCTTCAGTCATATGACCCAGCTCTTCCGTTGCCTGAAGATCGTTCTCCCATCCGTAACCGTTCTCGACAGCCCATCTTGACCCATAGGACAGAACTTCGCCGAGACTCTTATCTGTCATTCTCAGCGAACCTTTCGATCCCAATCCCGAAGGTACTTCTTTGTACAATTCGTCAACAAGTTTCCCGATCACCGGTGAAACATCCTCTTCGGTAAGGTTCGTTCTCACAAGACGGACGCCGCAGTTGATATCGAAACCTATCCCGCCCGGGGAAATTGACCCGGAATTCCCGTCAACGGCGGCAACACCGCCTATCGGGAAACCGTAACCCCAGTGGATATCAGGCATCGCCATGGAACTTCCTACTATTCCGGGAAGACACGCAACGTTCGCGACCTGTTGCAGCGCATTATCTTCCTTGGTCTGTGCGATAGTGGAATCATCAGCGTAAACGATACCGTTGGTGAACATCCCTTCAACGTGCCCTTTGGGGATCTCCCATCTGCAGTTGTCCACTTTAACGAGTTTTCCGTCCCATGTCATATAACGTCTATTTCCAAATCGTTATAAGTATGTTCAGGTCGCACTCGAAATGAATACTTTCAAAAAAAAACAGAACAGATCGAATTGAGTTCTCCGGGTGCCGCTGCGCGTATTATCTTCCAAGTCACAGTGACATCCGGGCGAACTCGTAGGAGGTTATGCACAACCGGCCCGAACCATAAGGGTGAAGTTCATCATCATCCTCGGGATATCTAGGTTATACTCTCCAAATACTCAAAGAAAGAGGCATCATAAATAGATTATGCCACTCAGTTTTCAAAAAAACAGCAGTTAGCCTAACTGTAATAATATGCCATCATACAGCAGACGTTTTGTCAGAGAATTTGCTGAGAATTGGGAAATCGGGCGTTTCCTCGCACTTCCAAGTCGAGGCAACACCCGGAACCGTTCTGGCAGGAGGTGCTATATGCATAACCCAACCCGAACCATAAGGGTGAAAGTTATCGTCATTCTTAGGAATGCCGTGGTCATTATTGATCTGGAAATTCCCTGAATGACGTGACTGTGTGCGGTCCACAATAAAAACCCGGCCTCTCTTCGGAGAGGTCGTTACTCTCTTCTGTCTCATTGCAATAAAGATCATTTTCATGCAGTGACAACAAAACACTGATGCAGTTGTCAGAATGAATAAAAGTGCGCGTGAACGCGCATTGGAATGAAGATGCTTTTCGTACCTGTATAGTGTGAACCATGCAAACATTATGAGAAAACTACACGTTCGAGAACATAGGTCACAATTTAAGATGGAATAAATTGAGTTCTCCGGGTGCCGCTGCGTATATTATCTTCCAAGTCACAGTGACATCCGGGCGAACTCGTAGGAGGTTATGCATAACCAAGCCCGAACAGTACGGGTAAGACTCGTTGTCATCCCTGGGATATCCAGGTCATATTCTCCCAGACTCTCAACAGAAGAGGTGTGATAAATAGGTTATGCTTATTGTAGCTTCTCGGAAAAACAGTTAGCCTAACTGTAATAATATGCCATCATATAGCAGACGTTTTGTCAGAGAATTTGCTGAGAATTGGGAAATCGGGTGTTTCTTTGATTTCCAAGTCGAGGCAACACCCGGAACCGTTCTGGCAGGAGGTGCTATATGCATAACCCAACCCGAACAGTACGGGTGAGAATCGTTCTCATTCTAGGGGACATAACGGTCATTATTGACCTCGAAATTCCCTGAGTGACGCGATCGTGTGTGGTTCACAATAAAAACCCGGTCTCTCTTCGGAGAGGTCGTTACTCTCTTCTCCCAAACTGCATCTGACGTCCATTTTTACGCATAATCACAGAAAGTTGATGTGCTCGAATCGAGTGAATCAAAAGAACGGGCCGGGACCGAGATTTGAACCCGAGTCAAGGGATCCACAATCCCCTAGGATAACCAAGCTACCCTATCCCGGCCATACGTTGAACACGCTGAAC
>JGI994J12354_10003547_pt1 | contig 14485 bp, 9 predicted proteins | sample IntmicLarv3ML3BL_FD_12354 | JGI IMG/M metagenome (IMG submission 12354)
GTATGCCTGAAGCTAAAACTACCGCTACTCAACTTGCCAATGTAGATGCCTTTGTGGTATATGGTAACGACGATGTAACCCTTGACCTGTTTGAAAACGGCGCAACCGTTGCCCTTCAAGTAGGCGGTGGATTTAGCTACGCTCCTACCCGCTATTACGATGACGCCGCTGCTGTTGCCGCGTTTGCAGCCTACTCACCCGCGAGTGCCAATTTTAGCGCTGTTAGTGCAAGTGATGTATTAGGTAGCCCTTCTACATTCGATTTTAAGGTTGTTGCTCCCACTGCCGATGGAAACACTTCGCAGATAGACCTGTTATTCGCAACAGCAAACGTCCTTTCTCCCTCTGCAGCACCTGTTCAGCTAGCCTTTACCCACGCCCTTTCGCGGGTATTTGTAGCCGCTAAAAACACCACTGCCGATCCGGTTACCATCAAAAAATTAACACTCAAAAAGATGATTTCAGAAGGAACAATTAGCGTTCCCGCCGGTGCCGCAAGTTGGAATTGGACATATCCGTCAATACCTGTTCGCGATGATTACGAATATGTTCTTGCACCCACAGGCGTAGTAGTTCCCGGCTCAACAGCACTTCATACGCTTGTAACCTCTATGGAACAGGGTATGATGATATTGCCGCAAACACTTGACGCAAGTTGCGTACTTGAAGTAGAGTACGAATTTGCAAACCTTGCTACACAAACAAAACAATTTAATATTGCCGGCAACACCAGCAGCGTTACAGAATTTGCAATAAATAGTCAATACAGCATCAATATCGAATTTACCGGAACAGCTGTTTCCTTTAGCATTATTGTTACTGATTTTGGTACTCCGATTACTGATGTTATAATTCCTGTTATCTAAACATTAGTTGTAGAAAACCGTCATGTCGACATGACGACTAAAAACCAATAGCCTCTGCACCCTTGGGTGGGTGCAGGGGTACAAAATTTCATTTTTCAAAGCAATGAAAATAGCCGCGCATATCCGATACATCCTCCTTGCCGTGATACTTTTCACGGTACACCCCCCCGTGTGGGGGCAAACCACCAGATATTATGTAAATACAACTAATGGTAGCAATAATAGTGGAGATGACCCCACTATAGCCCACCAAGGCTGGGCCTTTGCCTGTACCGACCTCCAGAAAGTAATTGACGCGGCGTATCAGTCAACAGGCGGAAGTACTCCTGTCGAGATATGGGTAGCCGGAAACACTACAGACGGATACACTTATTACCCTCAATGGATAGCAAAAAGCAATACTGCTATTGCTTATGACTCAGGCACAGCAGGCACAAGTGGAACAGCAAGAGACCGGGCATTTGTAATGCGTCCCAATGTACATATTTATGGTAGCTTTAACGGAACTGAAACAGATATCAACGATCGCGGCGATTGGAAAACCAACCCCACCACCCTTAGCGGAGATATTGGCACTGTAGGATATGATAACGATAACTGTTACCACATAGTAATCGCTGCTAGCGCTGCCGCCAATAATGGCAGTGAAGCTGCCACTCTTGACGGCTTTGTTATAACAGGTGCTTATTCTGTGGATTTAGGAGCTGCTAACGCTTCGACAATAAATAATAAAAGTGTACCCCGATGGAGTGCTGCCGGTATATATATTAATGGCATGTCGTTTTCCATGAGTAACCTCGACATTTGCCAAAACGCGGCGGGTGGATATGGCGGTGGGATATACGCGGATGGTAATAATAATGGGGCTGTTGTCAAGCTAACCAATTCTACGATTAGAGGCAATAGAGCTTCTACGCAAGGAGGTGGTATGTATTCCAATAATACTTCGTGGCCAATGACCAATGTACTTTTTAGTGGAAATACAGCGGCTACAGGCGGTGCTATATCGTTCGGCAGCGGGTCTGGTACTACTCCCACATTAATCAATGTAACCATCGCGGGTAATTATGCAAGTACCAATAGCGGTAGCAACAGTGGCGGAATAATTGGTGGAGGTGTCGCCGCACTGTATAACACCATCATTTGGGGTAACACCATGGGTACTAGTACGAATATAACCAACGGTATAGTCGGCAGCGCTACCTGCCATAACTGCCTGATACAGGGAACACCTACGCTATCGGGATTGAATAACTTAACTCTGGAAAGAAGAGAGGATATTATATTCAACAATCTGGTAAAAATTACAAACCTGGCTGACAACAATATAAACGGTGATTACACACTGCGATTTATAAGCCCCGCCATAGATGCGGGCGATAACAGCTATGTTATGGGTGCTACTTCCGACTTGGTCGGAAAAGGTCGCAGATACAATAGCGGAACGGTCGACATGGGAGCCTACGAATATCAAGGAGATGCTTACTCCGGAAATTTTTATGTAAAAGAAGGTGCTACCGGTCAAGGATATTCATGGAATAACGCCTCCGGCGATTTGCAGCTAATGATAGACATGGCAGCCATAAAGGGCGATACGGTATTTGTGGCAGAAGGACGCTATGTTCCTCAAGAGATAAGAAACGATAAAGGCACCGCTGTAACCGGAGATGGTGGTCTCACTTCAAATGATTACGCATTTGTTCTTCGCCCCAACGTAAAAATATTTGGCGGTTTCAGTAGTAGTGCCATCGACGGCGATGGCATGGACACACGTAATTGGTTGACTTTTGAAACCATCCTTGATGGTGATGAAAATGGCGACGGTATTGGAGACCGCCACCATGTGGTACTCTCTGTTCTTGATGGTGGCAACAGTGCCACTCTCGATGGCTTTATTATAACTGGTGGCAATAGTCCTTCGAGTGTAGGTATTACGCGTATCTCCATAAACGGACAGAACGTTATCCGGCGTACCGGTGCAGGTATTTATGCTTTCTATGCAGCACCCACGTTAAATAATCTTGATATTCGCGACAACTACGCTTCCGGCTACGGTGGCGGCCTGTGTGTTGAATATGCGCATATTGTTTCTGCAGCACTAACAAACTCTAAGATTAGAGGCAATACGGCAGCTATGGGCGGTGGTGGTATTGCTGATATGGCAAACACAAAAGAAACCCTTTATATCAATGTAGCCATTACTGATAATACGGCAACCGGTGGCAGCGGCGGCGGATTGCACACAACGTCTGCTGCTGTGAGGCTAACGAATGCAACTATCGCTAATAATCAAGCCTCGTCAGGAGGAGACGGGCTTCGTACATCAGGCTCTGCCATACTCCAAAATAGCATTGTGTGGAATAATAGTGTAACCGGTAATACTGCTTATAGCTATAGCATCGTATCCGACCTTGACCTTTCGAATTACGGACACAACTTAGATGGTAATCTATTCACTGCTACTCAAATATTTGAAAACGCAAGTACATCCATCAACTATCTCCTACGCGACTATCGCCTAATAGAGGGCAGCCCCTGTGTTAATGCGGGTAATAATAGCTTCAATCCCACAGCAACAGACCTTGATAAACATGTACGCGTATTTAATGACATTATTGATATGGGNGCTTACGAGAGTCCATACAAAACAATATCCATTATGTTGGTTGTGGACGATTACGCACCCGTAACGGGTGAGAAAACCATTACCATAACAGGCTCCACCCTATTGGCCGACGGAATGAGTATTGGCGATGTTTGGGTTACTCTTTGTGGCATTCCGGCAACGATTGTTTCGGCCAAAAGCAACGAAATTGTTTGTATAGCATGGCCGTCAAACTTTGCCATGTTGGGAAGTATTGAGATATTTAACGGCATCCAAAGCCGGGAGTTCCCCAAGCACTTTACCTACTACCCTGTCAAATTTACTGTAAACGGCAACTGGAGCGAGGCTTATAACTGGGATAAACAAACCGACGACCGCATTTTGCCTTTCCCCGACGCTGCGGTTCATATTATGGCAAACTGTCTGCAGGATATAGATGTAACAGTAGACAGCGTAACGGTGTATCCTCTGAAAGCATATACCCTCGAAGCTGACCTTACCGCGAATGTATTTACCTTGACCGATAACGCCTCGTTCGTCAACAACGGAACGATGGGGGCATTAGAACAAAACGTAGTGCGTACATTGGAGAAAGGGCGCAACTGGTATATATCGCTTCCAACACAGTCAACATCGCCAAAAAGTGTGTTAGGGACAGGAACATCGGGTGGAGATTTGACGGTACCCCCAAACACTTGGCGGATACAGCAAAGCGGAATGGGTGGCTGGACTGATGCAACCATTATGTCTACCGGTCAGGGCTATGTGGCTTATTCCGCAAACGAAGATATTGCCGCCAAGTTTTCAGGAACATACAACGATGGCAACCAATCTTCGCAGACATTAACCCGAACAGGTTCGACAAACGGATTCAATCTTGTTGGCAACCCCTTCCCGTCATATTGGCGATGGACAGAAGAGGCTGCAGCGGCAGCGGGACTTTACAGCACCATTTGGTATAGGACTTTAGTTGACGACGGTTACGAGTTTTGGTCGTACAATGCCGCGGGCGGTGTTTCCGTAGCTCCGGGTTGGAGCAATAACACCCCGACGGGCTACTATTCATTAGCCTATATACCCCCCACGCAGGCGTTTTGGGTACGAGCCAAAGAAACAACAGGGCCGAATTTACATTTCGACAACAACCTCCGCTCGCATGCCGACCACACAAGCAACATAGCTAAAAGCACAGGAACAGGCACACCTATCGAGAACCTTGACGAGGCACCCGAGCGGCAGATAGTACGCATTGTTATTAGCGGCAGCAAAAATATTGACGAGGCCTTAATTTATATCCACAACAAGGCAAAAAATACGTTCGACGATTACGACAGTGACAAATGGTTTACAGGCGAGGGGGTTGAATTGTTTACGCTACCTGTTGACGAAGACCGCGAGCTGGTAATTAACGGCTTGCCGGGCATAGGCAAGAGCATGGAAATTCCGCTCGGATTCCAATCCGACGAGGGTGGAAACTTCAGCTTCTCGGCCAAAGAGATACGGAACTTCGACGATTACAACATTTATCTGCGCGACAAATGGCTAAACATAGAGTTTAACCTTCGCACCGACGGCGTTTACAACTTCACGTCAGGGCAGTCGGCCAATGCCGAGCGTTTCAGCGTCCGTTTCAGCAGCGTAGACGACCCGACAGACCTTGACGAAGCCGATAGCTTGATAGCCTATTCGGATAGCGAACGAAGCATCGTTGCGCGGTATAACGGCGACGAAGCGGTAGAAGTGAGGGTGTACAACGTGGCTGGAAAAATGATAGCCGTTCAAACCATCGCGCCAAAGACACCAACCATCATAAACGGCAACTTTGTAGAAGGTATTTACGTTCTCCGCACCCACGACCTCACAGCAAAGGTAATGGTGAAATAAACAACAAAAAGCTGTTGCACAGTATATAACAGTTCTCGCACAACGCGAGGGCTGTTTTTTTTTCTGGTATATGTACCTATATGGCAAAATGTCGACACAACAAAAAAAAGCAGCCACACTTTCTGTAACTGCTTCATTTTTAAGTGGTACCACCAGGAATCGAACCGGGGACACAAGGATTTTCAGTCCTTTGCTCCTTTCAGCCTCAAAAAGCTCGTAAACTCGCTTTTCAAGGCTTACCAACGAGCTATGGTACCAACATGTCTTGCAGTTTTTATTGTGTGGGTAACACATTTGAGAACACAAGCGTTCTAATTAATAATTTATTTAATTCTCTTTATCTTAATAAAACGGCAAACCGTGTGAGGGCTTGCCGTTTATGATTTATTTTTACTTCTTAAATCTCAAAATTGAGATAATAATCTTTCTGTTCATGCTGAAAAGTATAATTGTAATGATTTGAAGGCGACAAGGTGTTTTTAAGAATTAAAATACCACACAATAAGCTGCGTTTTTCAAACCCCATCCATATAATATGATAAAAAATTTTATCATTCAGCACGTTTACTTTTACCTTAATACGAACACTTTCAACTCCACCCTCTTTAGGATAATGATTTGCAGTTGTCTCGAATGTTATATTCTCACTTTGTTTCATCTGCTTCACTTTACAATTACTTTTTGACTTTCATTGTTTACTCTCACAATATATATGCCTTTGTTTAGGGGTATATCTGTTTTTCCGTTGGCAATGGTTTGATATATTATTTGCCCCGAAATTGTATAAATTGATACAGGCATTTGTTCGGTTGTTTCAATGGCTATGCCGGTTGAAATAGGATATACCAAAGATGTTTGATTTATTGTAGATTCTATTTCAATTATACTAAAATCCTCTATTTCAACGATATTTCTAAAATTGCTCCAACCAATAGCTAACCAATATGTAGTATAAGAGCCAACGGGTATATACAATATACAATTTGTCATTGAACCGTAAGAAAAAGTAGTACTTTCACAAGTTGGTGGTGTCGGATTAGCAGAATAAAATTCTTTTAATCCTGTATATCCATAAAAAGCCCTATCGCCAATACTTGTTACACTGTTAGGGATAGTATAACTTGTACTCTCTTTTGCCATTGGATAATGAATAAGAGTTGTTTTATCTTTATCAAATAAAACTCCATCTAATGATGAATGACTTTCATTATCAGGGGAAACAATATATTCTTTCAACTTTGTTGAACTTGCAAATGTACCATATCCAATCGAAACCTTTCCACTCTTAATCGTAACAGATGCGATTTCTGTACATCCCTCAAAAGCATAATTTCCAATACTTGTTACACTATTACCAATAGTAACACTTGTTAATGCTGAACATCCATAAAAAGCCCTATCGCCAATACTTGTTACACTATTACCAATAGTAACACTTGTTAATGCTGAACATCCACAAAAAGCATAATTTTCAATACTTGTTACACTGTTAGGGATAGTATAACTTGTACTCTCTTTTGCCATTGGATAATGAATAAGAGTTGTTTTATCTTTATCAAATAAAACTCCATCTAATGATGAATATTTCTCATTATCAGGGGAAACAATATATTCTTTCAACTTTGTTGAACTTGCAAATGTACCATATCTAATCGAAACCTTTCCACTCTTAATCGTAACAGATGCGATTTCTGTACATCCCTCAAAAGCAGAATATCCAATACTTGTTACACTGTTAGGAATCGTAATGTTTGTTAATGCTGTACATCCAGCAAACATATTATACGAAATAATATTATTTTCAGTATGATAATAATCATAGCGATCAGGAGGAAAGGTGTTCCCTTTATAATAAGAAGAATAGTAATAACAAGTGCTTGCATCATCTCTTGAATTGGACGAATCAAAAATAGTTTTCCTGTAACTAACAATATTCGCCCCTGCCAAATTAAGATTAGCTAATTTACCACTTGTTGCGTTCCCTTGAAAATCACGTCCTGCCATTTCACGGATAAGTCGTATATCCCGACTATCCAAATTACCGGTCAATGTTAAATCGGTAATTTCATACCTTCTATTTGCTGGGATAAGCGAGGATAGCGTTCCTGCCTCTTCCACATGCAAAGTAATAGGTGGCACTTCTGCTGCCTGTAAATTGAATTGTAGCAATAACCCGATTATTACCGCCATTGTTTTTGAAAATACTTTTTTTCTCATAATTTGTTTGTATTACATTGTCTTTCCGCCCCCATGAAAGACCGTTATAAATAAAAAAAGCGTGGGAACTGTTAAACTTATCGCTTGTCAGGTTCTCGCAAAACCTAAGATACAGATAAGCAACAGCCCACGCCCTATTGTAAATAACAAGTATATACAAATAGAACGAGGACGTTTGTTGCTATCATCTCTGTACCTTATTCAAACTTTGCGAGATTTGACAATGCAAGATGATATTTTAAACGCTTTCGTTAAAATCTTTATGTCCTTCCAAACATCGACACTTCGACCGTTCGGAATTGCGACAAAGATACGAAAAGCGTATGATTAACAAATATTTTGCTTCGACTGAATTTATAATTTCGTCTTATCCCCGATTAATTTTATCCTTTAATTTATTCTCGGCTCTTTTACTCTAAAATAGACTGTATTAATATTGTAGCGGAAAAATACCGTTTTGTCATGGAGTTTCTTAATACCGCTTTCTGATTGTTTTTTTCTAAACCGTTTCGTTTGTGAGAGATAAGTTTTTATTTGTCAAGACCAGAGAGGGATATTTATCTATCTCTACAATCCTGAAAGTATAATTTTATATTTTCACTTATGGGGAGGGGTATTTTTTAAGGATAAGATTAATATTGTGTCTATGTATTTACATTCTCTTATTTTTATTTGTTTATCTCGCTAATTTTCACTAACTTTATATATTAGATTACACAAAATAAACCCTTAATTTTTAAATCATGAGAATCAAAGAAAAAGAACAAAAACAGTAGCCTCTTGAATTATACGAAGTAACCAATTTACACGAACGGACTGTTTACGATACAGTATATAAATATATCGTTGATAAGGCAACCATTCAAAAGTATTTCCCAAATTGGGATATTAATAATAACTCTAAACCCAAATTACAACCCAAACGAAAAAAGGCATGATTAAATTTTCATGCCTTTTTTCTTTCACTATCAATTTTTCAATCTATTCAGATTATCTTTTTCAATCACTTTCGTAAACGTTGAAAGCTCTTTTATCAATTCCTAAACCATGTCTTTTGTTGGCTCTGGTAATGTTATAATCCGTTCCTTTGAATTTGCCCCTATGTTTACCTATACGGGCTTACACCTCTTAACAAATGCCAATAATTCGGGTAAATCAAAATACATTATCGGCTCAATGGTAACAAATGTTTCGATGCCCTTTTCTGCAATCTCTTCCATTGCCGAAACTCTATCTTCTATTTTTGGCGCATTGCCCATAAATTTAGGATAATTCCGATTTGTTTCGATTGTCGTACAAACAACTGACTTTTCAAAAATAGGGTGCTTTATAAATTCTAATATTCTTCTCGGATTCTTTGATTGAAAAAGGTATCTATTCCCGAAGCAATTAAATAATCCATCATTATAATACTGACAATAATTCAATGTCTTTAATATCCATTCCTTTGGTACATTCTATGCAAATAAATCTGTACCACTTCCGACAAATATAAAGTTTCCTGTTCCTAAATCTGTTTTAAATTCTTCATTATCTAATTTTATAGCTCCTCTTTCGTGCCAATTTTTCATATAACAGTATGAACAATCATGCTCACACGTTCCTTTTACTGTGTTGAATGTATGAGTAACAAAGTCATACATATTTCCGTTGCTTGGATTTAATGCCATAATCAAACGTATATTAATTTGTTTTTTATAATGGTAATACAATCGGTTGTTTTACCTTTCATCTTTGGTGTTGTTTTTTTAATTTCAAACCATTTTTCTAAATCGGTTGCTTTCGCTGTTTTTATCTTACCATAAGAATTTTTTAATCCTAGACAAGTGTATATATCTTGCAGCATAAGTTTAAAATCTTGTATCGGTAAAGTTGTACCCTCTGTAACACCGTAATCTTTCAAACATTTCATAATCTTAGTATCGGTTGAAATATCGGTTTGCAGACTTATCAATGCACGTTTAATATTTCCAACATGGTAACTCATCTCTTTAACTTTTTCAGCCCCTAATTTTTCAAAGGCTTCTTTGATTAACGGCTTTTCCCGTTCTATTAAAATCATTCTTTCCGCTTCATTTCCAATCGGATAATAATAAAAAACCTGACTTCGTAAACTTACATATTCATTAAATAAATCTTTGAATGATATTTTTGCTTTCGGATTTTCAGCCAGTTTATCCGTATATATGACTCTTTTCTCATCTGTTGTATTAAAGCCGTATCTTTTATATTCGTCCTGTAATACCTTATGTTGATACAAACAATTCGTAATCTTAAAATTTACAATATCTAAATTCATAAGATTTTCATCTAATTCTAAAACTCCGTTGTTATTATAAATGTATTGTTCATTCAATCCCTCTTTATTTTTCTTCTCAATCAAATTAATTGTTGTTTCTCGCGTTTTTGTAGCGTTTATTTCTTCAATCCATTCTTTTGATTTTTCTCTTTGCTCTTCCGATACTTTTATAAATTCATCTAAGCCAACAAATTTATTATATCGGGTTTCTGAAAAGATATGCCCTATTTTCGACTTATATTTTGAGTCTCTTATACGACCACAAATCTATATTACCAAAGTCGATATATCCAATAAGGTATGCGACTTTCCTTTATCGCTCACAATATATACTTTTCCATTTTTATCGTATATATCGCACCCCTCAAAGCAGGTAGAAGTGTAGAAATTAATCTGCTTAACATCGTCCGTTGTCGATTCAATTTTATAATTATCGCCTAATTTCCGTTGGTTCGTTTTTTTCCCTTTTCCAACCTTTTCATTTGCAGAGCAAATTACTCTGACTTGTTTAGGCGATAACCCTGATATTCGTATTGCATCGGCAATAAGTTCAACACTATTTACAAAGAAATGTAAGTTGCCAAATGTTTTACCGTTAATAACGTCTTTAATTAACTTGCAAACTATCCTTATTGGCTGGTTGGTTACAATCGGTTTTACAGTAACAGGAATAACATTTTCCCATTGCACCTCGACAACGGGTAAATGCTTTAATTCTTTCAACATAAACTGCTCTTCTATTGGCGTTGCCGTCATATAAGTAACCTCTTTAAATAACGGGCTATATTTCAGCACACTTTTTATTGCTCTATTCCTGAAAGCATAGGAATTAAAAAGTATATGGTATTCATCGACAAGTAAATAATAATCATTGTAAACATCAATACCTTTTTCCAGTAAGAGAGTTATCAGGCGTTCTAAACTGTCATAAGTAACAGCTATCTTTTTAATCTCGTGTGAATTAATGTAATCTAAAATGTCGGCATCGCCCACACCCTCATATACTCCGAATAATTTATTATTACATCTTTCATTCGGATATTGAGATTCTTTGTTTTTAATAACAGATACATAAGGCATCGCAATAATAGTATCTTTTTCATTCTCAATAGCTATGGTGGTAGCACCACACCCCGTAATCCCTTTATCAAAAAGGCAATTAACGGGTAGCTTGTTTTCTAATTCCTTAATCTAACTAAGAAATTCGCATTTTTCGTCTGCATATACAGGTCTTTTTTTCATAAATAAAAAATTTAATTATTTGATATAGTTTAATCTGAGATGTGTATTACCGGATTTTTTTTATTTTTTTCTTTATAGTGAATTTATACCTTTCCCACTCATAAAAAACCGGAATAATTATCTATAAATTAAGGACGGATTTTTTTAGTTTTTTTCTTTTAAGAGGTTTTTACCATTTCAGAATCAGAAAATCCGTTTCGATTATTGAGGAAAGTTTTAATATAAACCGTATAATTCCATAGAATAATAAATTTCAGATGCTTCGGAATCAGAAAATCCGTCAATATCGACAAATAAAAAGACAAACTTTATTATCAGCTTGTCTTATGAGCTAAATTGTTGTTGAAATTTATTCTTTTTAAGGTGGTTTTATGAGATGCGGAATATCATATAACTTTCTCATTTCCAATACAAATGTACGAATTATTTTCGAGATAAACAAGTGAAAATGCAAGAAATGTTAAAAATTGGTATAAGGCTATTCTTACGCTCGGAATTTATTGACTAGATAAATAGTATGAGTGTTTTAAGCTGTTATTTCTCTTTGAAAGATTGACCTTTTTAATAGAATGAGATAAATATTACTTCTGCTATAAAAAATGCCGTTAAATCAAATGAAAGAACTTAATAACAATGTCTAGATTTAAGTATTGAAGTCTGATTATTGGGGTAAAACACGTGTTTGTATGTAAATAATTGACTAGAAACAGATGTTTTGGTGTGTGCGTTTATATAGAATCATGTGATTTAGTGTAATTATGACATTAATTCACGTGTTTTCATGTAATAATGGTTTTGGGATATTTTTTGATGTTGAAAAATAAAACTATATTTGTATCGCTTAACTCAAATTGCGGTCGGGTGCGCAACTTCCAATGTTCGTTTTAAGCCCTCTAGTTTGTTCCTATTCATCTAGTTGTAAGATAGCACAAAATAGGACGAAATATGTGCTGGCGGTTTATAGGGCTATTCACCCCATTTAAAATAGCCTAACTTTAAATAAGAATAAATGGTAAATAATACCGAAAATTACAACGGTGTTGCTAATGGCGACAACAATTCTAAAAGTATTAAAAAGCCCAAGAAAGCGCGTAATCCATTTTTGGTAATTCTTGGGGATTCAAGAAACACATTTAAGAAGCAGATTATTCGTAATGCTCAAATGAAAAAATCTGCAATTGAGCATACTCTAAAAGTATCTGATAAAGATACTAACGGGGAAAATTTAGTGTTTCTTGCAAATTTTTACGATGTAGTCAAAAATCGACTATTGGATAGTAACCGATTTACAAAAGATTGTGAGCGTTTAAGCTTAACAGCTTTCAATGTAGCACAACACGTTGTCTTTGACGGAAACAAAAAGCTTGACGAAGTTTTAGTTTTTGGATTGGAAAAAGCGTATGGTAATGAAGTTTCAAAAATGAAAGAGTTCATTTTCACAAAAGAAGAGTTGCAACAAGGAAAAGTTTCCTTTACGGAAAACGAAAATACAGTTGCACCAAAATCTTGAAGATGAGTCCTGAAGTACTTTAGAGAAAGTCGCTTAACATTTTGATTTTTTTAAGTGAGTCCTCCCGCCTTTATTGACGGGAGGGCTTTTTTCTTTACAACAAATTCGCCATTGCAGCATCAATTTGTGAGTTTTCAAAGCTATCAAGATAAATTTGCGTTACCTTTTCAGAGCTATGCCCCAAACTCTCACTTATTATTGAGGTAGAAACGCCTGAACGTTTTAACACGGTGGCAAAGCTATGACGGGCAACGTAGGTTGTCAAGTCAATAGTAATATTTAGCTCTTTTCCTATTGTTTTGAGAGCCTTATTTACTTTAGTGATTACCTTGTGAACTCTATTCGCTTTTTGTTGTTCTGTTGCGTGAAACGGGCTTAGAATAGGGAATAAATAAGAGTTGTTACCGTCTGAATATTTAGAGATAATATTCACTGCCTTATCTTGCAATGGTACTTTTATTAATTTACCCGTTTTTCTTCGGAAGTAGACCAACCGCCCATCAATAATATTATCACTTGTCAAATAAGCCATATCAACAAAATTAATCCCTGCCATTAAGTAAGAGAACGTGAACAAGTCTATTGCCAACGATGTATATGCACCGCTCTCACTATTAGAGTAGTTTACAACAGAAAGAATATCATCTTTTGTAATGGAACGTTTAACGGTTTCCTGTTTGAGTTTAGAAACATTATAGTCGTTGAATGGATAATATTGAGCCTTAACAATATTCTCTTTAATAGCGATGTTGTAAACGGCTCGTAATGTCCTAAATCGTATGCCAATAGTGTTTGTTGATATATTGTTGCTTCTTAGCCACGTTTCATATTTGCGTAACCATGTAACATCAATATCAGAGAAATAGATGTCAAGATGCTTGTTATACTCTAACAGTGAGTTTAATACTTGCTTGTTTGATAGTGCGTACCCTCTTCGCTTTTCGATAAGCAAGCGTTCAATATGTTCGTCAAACACTTGCTTTACTGTTTTAGCTTTAACAGGCTTGCTGACCTTCTCGACTAATGTCTTTAATGTAAAGTCTTTAGATTGTGCTTGATAGTCAATAACCTGCTGCCTGTATTCCTTTATTTTATCAGAAATAAGACTTAATATTTTATCTTTATTAGGGCAATTAGGCTTGGGCTGATTCTTGTTAAAGTCCCAGTGTTCGGGTTTTACTGAAATTCCGATGTTCAAATAAGTTCTCTTTCTGTCTTTTGTAATTCTTAATTTAATAGGTAGTTCGTTGTTCTTTAGAGGTTTGTACTTGTAGCAAATAACCTCAATAGTTGCATTTTTTGTACTCATTTTGGGTAACACATTTGAGAACACAAACTGTGTTTATCAATGCAAAACCCCACTAAAACCGTCAAATAACCCCACAAAAAAAGCAGTCACATTTTCTGCAACTGCTTCATTTTTAAGTGGTACCACCAGGAATCGAACCGGGGACACAAGGATTTTCAGTCCTTTGCTCTACCAACTGAGCTATGGTACCATCATGTCTTTGTCGTTTTCGACGGTGCAAAGGTACGCAGCATTTTTTAATATTCCAAAACTTCCGCAAAAAAAATACGCCGATAGAGCGTAATTCTCTACCGGCGCAACTCCATGAAAAAAGTACTGTGCTGATTATCTGCTATTCGCTGTCCGATGCCTTATTTCGTTCCTCTTCGTCTCGGGGCAACCGCCTTGGCTGCCGCTTTCGGATTTCTCAGCTTGCTGAACACAGCCTCTTTCGAGAGTTTCTTTGTGCAGAAAAACCAGTCGTGACAGGTTATCTCGCCCTTTTTGTTCTGCATCCGCTCGCTTGCCACACCACAAGTGGCGGCCGGCGGAACAATTACGGGATCGCCCGGAC
>JGI994J12354_10003548_pt1 | contig 14481 bp, 10 predicted proteins | sample IntmicLarv3ML3BL_FD_12354 | JGI IMG/M metagenome (IMG submission 12354)
AAAAGGAGAGTAAGCAAGATGAAGAAAGTAAAAAATGTTATTTTAACCCCTACCGAACAGATAGATGAGCTGGTAAAAAACGCGCAAAAAGCGCTTTCTGAATATATGGAGCTCACGCAAGAGCAGGTTGATAAAATAGTAGACGCTATGACTATAGCAGGTCTTGACCGCCATATGCAGCTTGCAAAACTCGCGGTAGAGGAGACCGGACGCGGGATAGTTGAAGATAAGGTCATTAAAAACATCTTTGCTACAGAGTATATTAGGCACAGCATTAAAAATATGAAATCTGTCGGCGTTGTTGAGGATAATGAGCTTGAAGGATACATTGAAGTCGCAGAGCCTGTCGGCGTTGTGGCCGGCGTAACTCCTGTTACCAACCCCACTTCCACCACCCTTTTCAAATCTCTTATCTGCGCAAAGACGCGTAACCCCATTATTTTTGCTTTTCATCCATCTGCGCAAATCTGCTCTATGGAAGCGGCAAAAATTGTTCGCGACGCAGGAATAGAGAATGGCGCTCCGGAGCATTTCATACAGTGGGTTGAGATCCCCTCCATGGAAGCGACTTTTGCGCTTATGAACCACCCCGGTGTTTCCCTAATACTTGCGACAGGTGGTGCAGGGATGGTGAAATCCGCTTACAGCGCCGGCAAACCCGCGCTCGGCGTAGGTCCGGGCAATGTCCCTTGCTACATCAACGAAGAGGTGAATGTGGCGCGCGCTTGTACCGACCTTATGATCTCCAAAACATTTGATAACGGCATGATTTGCGCCTCTGAACAAGCGGTGATAGTTGATAAAGCAATCGTTGAAGAGTTTGAACAGATTATGACCAAAAATAATTGTTACTTTTTGAACGAAAAGGAGACAAAGAAGGTTACGGATTTTGTCATAAACCCGGAAAAGTTGAGCGTAAATCCTATGGCTGTGGGGCAAAGCGCGATATGGGTAGCGCAACAGGCAGGCGTAAAAGTTCCGATAGGTACAAAGATTTTGCTTGCGAAATTGCCTGAACCCTCCTTTAGTTATCCCCTTTCCATCGAGACCCTGATGCCTGTTTTGGCATACTTTGTGGTTGACGGCGTGGAACAAGGTTTTAGTTATGCGAAAAAGATGCTTGAGCTTGGCGGTTTAGGGCATTCGGCGGTCATTCATACTGACAATGAGGAACTTTGCGTTCGTTTTGGTCAAGAGATGAAGGTGGGGCGCGTGATAATAAATTCCCCGTCGTCACAAGGCGCGATAGGTGATATTTACAACACCAATACTCCGTCGCTCACGCTGGGGTGCGGTTCTTTTGGGCGCAACTCCACCACATCTAATGTTTCGAGTGTTAATCTCATAAACAAAAAACGTATCGCAAAGAGGAGAAATAATATGCAGTGGTTCAAGATTCCGCCTCGCATCTATTTTGAAAAGGGGTCTATTCAGTATTTAGAGCAGATGCCAAACATAAGCCGCGCGTTTATAGTGACTGACCCTATGATGGTAAAGCTCGGCTATATAGATAAGGCGCTTTACTACTTAAATAAGCGTGAAGATAAGGTACATTGCGAAGTATTTTCTGATGTAGAGCCGGATCCGTCTGTTGAAACCATAAATCGTGGTGTAAGAGCAATGAACGCCTTTAACCCTGATGTTATTATCGCGCTCGGCGGTGGTTCTGCCATAGATGCCGCAAAGGGTATGTGGCTCTTTTATGAGCATCCGGAGACCGATTTTAATGGGCTTAGGTTAAAATTTTTAGATATCAGAAAGCGCGCTTTTCAGTTTCCCAATCTTGGGCAAAAAGCGCAGATGGTCGCCATCCCTACAACATCGGGAACAGGAAGCGAAGTTACCTCATTTTCTGTTATTACCGATAAGGAAAACGGCAATGTTAAATACCCGCTCGCCGACTATGAACTGACCCCGGATGTCGCAATAATTGACCCGCAATTTGTGGCAACCATGCCAAAATCCATTGTGGCTGACACGGGTATGGATGTCTTAACTCACGCCATAGAGGCGTATGTTTCCGTGCTTGCATCAGACTTTACCAATGGGCTTGCGGTTAAAGCTATTGAGCTTATATTTAAGTATTTGCCGCGAAGTTATGAGAACGCAAATGACGAAATAGCGCGCGAAAAGGTGCATAATGCGTCTTGTATTGCCGGTATGGCGTTTACCAATGCGTTTTTGGGCATAAATCACTCGCTCGCGCACAAGCTCGGCGGTGAATTTCATATTCCGCACGGAAGGGCTAACGCTGTACTCTTGCCGCACGTGATAGCGTACAACGCTAAAATGCCGGAGAAATTCCCGATATTTCCAAAGTACAGCGAGTTTACGGCAGATTACCGTTACGCGCAGATAGCGCATCAGTTACGCCTTGGCGGAAACACACGCGAAGAGGAGATAGAGGCACTCATCGCGGCAGTATGGAAGCTCATGAAAACGCTCAACATACCTATGAGTATAAAGGATTGCGGCGTAAACGAAAAAGAATTTTTCCAAAAAGTGCCGATGCTCGCTGAACGAGCTTTTGAGGATCAATGCACGACCGCTAACCCGCGCTACCCTTTAATAGCGGACTTAGAGGAGCTTTACAAGAAGGCATACTATGGAGAGAGGAAATAGGATATGAGTCAAGAGTTTGGGAAAAAGTTTGAGATGGTGTGCGATATTTTGGATCGCCACGAGAGAAAAGAGAGTAATTTAATCGCGATACTACAAGAGATACAAGAGGCGTATTCCTATTTGCCGGAGGATATTATGACTTATGTGGCAACAGCGCTTGAGATTTCGCCCGGCGCAGTATTTGGCGTAGCGACATTTTATTCGCACTTTACGCTTGAGCCAAAGGGGAAATATGTTATAAAGGTGTGTGACGGTACTGCTTGTCACGTGAAAAAATCTGCGGATATCATCAAGACTTTGGAAGATGCTTTGGGGCTAAATGAGAGCAAAAAAACTTCGGATGATCTGCTTTTTACCCTTGAAACCGTTGCCTGTCTCGGCGCGTGCGGCTTAGCTCCGGTGGTTGTCGTAAATGAAGATGTGTACGGCGCTATGAATATAGAAAAGACTAAGGATTTGATAACTGCGATACGAACAGAGGAGGGCATAAATGGCTGATATGTTGACACTAAATGAGCGTAAAGAGCGCTTTACAAACTCGGTGGCAGGGCAAAAACCGCGTATAGTCATCTGTGCCGGCACCGGCTGTGTGGCAGGCGGCTCTTTGAAGATTTATGACCGTTTTATCGAAGTTTTGGCAGCTCGCGGGATAAATGTTCCTGTTAATCTTGAGACCGAACACGGCGACTATTCCGTTGCAGAGAGCGGCTGTCAGGGATTTTGTCAGATGGGTCCGCTCGTTACACTGTTGCCGCAAGGTATTCTTTATGTTAAGGTTACACTTGACGACGTAGAGGAGATTGTGGAAAAAACCATTTTAAATGGTGAATATATTGAGCACTTGCTCTATACATATCCTGATAGCGGTGAGCCGGTGAAGGAGATGGAAAAGATTCCCTTTTATGCTCGTCAACAACGTTTGATGCTCGGACTTTGCGGAAATATAGATGTCCGTAACCTTGATGAATATATCGCGCGCGGCGGATATTTTATGGCGCAAAAAGCGGTTATGGAGATGACGGACAGAGAGATTTGTGATACTGTTTTAGCATCAAGGCTTAAAGGTCGCGGCGGCGCAGGGTTTCCGACCGGGCGAAAATGGGACTTGACGCGCGTTAACGAGAGCGATACAAAATATATAATCTGTAACGGTGATGAGGGCGACCCGGGCGCGTTTATGGATCGTTGTGTTATGGAGGGCAACCCTCACGCGGTGCTTGAGGGCATGATAATAGCTGCCTGCGCGGTGAACGCTACAGACGGATACATTTACGTCCGCATGGAGTATCCGCTTGCGGTAAAACGCTTAAAAATTGCTATCGAGCAAGCCAGAGCAGCAGGGATTTTGGGCAAAAATATCTTTGGTTCTGTTAAGAATTTTGATATAGCTATAAAAGAAGGAGCAGGTGCATTTGTCTGTGGCGAGGAATCAGCGTTAATCGCCTCAATTGAGGGCAAACGTGGTATGCCTACCTTAAAGCCGCCATTTCCTGCCGAGAAGGGGCTTTTTGGTAAACCTACTGCGGTAAATAATGTGGAAACTTTAGCTACTGTGCCGCTCATTTTACGCATCGGCGCGGAGGAGTATAGCAAGCTTGGCACAGAGTCTGCTAAAGGCACAAAAACTTTCGCGCTAACCGGCCATGTGGCAAATACCGGCCTAATTGAGGTTCCGTTTGGCACAACGCTCCGCGAGATAATAAGTGATATCGGCGGCGGTGTGACAAACGACGACGGTTCACTCTGCGGATATGATTTTAAAGCAGTACAGATTGGCGGACCCTCGGGCGGATGTCTGACGCAAGAACATATAGATTTGCCACTTGATTACGAGAACTTGCAAAAAGTGGGCGCTATGGTCGGCTCCGGCGGTCTGGTTGTTATGAATCAAAGCACCTGTATGGTGCAAATAGCGCGCTTCTTTATGCAATTTACGCAAAACGAATCCTGTGGGAAGTGTGTTGTCTGTAGAGAGGGAACGCGGCAGATGCTCGCTCTCCTTGATGACATTATCGAAGGGCGTGCTGACGGCGATACTTTGACGCTTTTGGAAGAATTAGCGCAAATGGTGCGCGTTGGTTCACTTTGCGCGCTCGGCAAAACAGCACCAAATCCCGTGCTTTCCTCCCTTAAATATTTTCGGGATGAATATAATGCTCATGTCTTTGATAAAAGATGCGCTACGGGAAATTGCGGCGCGCTCGCGAGCTATAAAATCTTGGCCGAAAAGTGCAAGGGTTGTTCTCTTTGTGCGAGAAAATGCCCTGTTGACGCTATCAGTGGCGAGATAAAGAGTCCGTACGTTATAGACCCTGAAAAATGTATTAAATGCGGTGTATGTATAGAGAGCTGTAAATTTTTAGCTATCGTGAAAGGATGAGAGGTGTGCTATGAAAAATCAAACTGTGATGATTGACCGCGCGACGGTGACTATAGAAGAAGAGAGAAATCTGTTGGAACTTTGCCGCAAGGCAGGAATTGAGCTGCCCACTTTCTGTTACCATTCGGAGATTAGCGTTTACGGCGCGTGCCGTATGTGTATGGTTGAGGTTGAGGGGCGCGGTGTTGTGCCGGCATGTTCCACAAAAGCTGAAGACGGCATGGTTATACATACGAACACTAAACAGATACGCGATATGCGCAAGATGATTATAGAGCTTATGCTCGCAAGCCACGATCAGAGCTGTACGACTTGTCCAAAAAGCGGAGATTGTCGACTACAGGCGATAGCTAAACAGCTCGGCGTGACCGATGTTCGCTTTAAACAGATGAACCGCGTAGAGCCGATTGACTTTTCCTCTGACGCTATTTTGCGTGATCCGAGCAAATGTATCCTCTGCGGCGACTGTGTCCGTGTATGTGACGAGATTCAGTCTGTGGGCGCGCTCGGGTTTTCGTATCGTGGCGCAAAAGCCCAAGTAGGACCTTGCTTTAATAAGGGAATCGGGGACATTGAGTGCGTTGGTTGCGGTCAATGTGTGAAGGTCTGTCCGGTAGGCGCGCTGACTCCAAAATATCAGATAAGCGGTGTGTGGGATGCTATTTACGACAAAAGTAAGACTGTTGTTGTACAGATAGCTCCTGCTGTGCGTGTGGCTATAGGTGAGAGTTTTGGCAAAGACCCGGGAGCGCTTAACATTGGGCGCATAATAACAGCTCTTCGTCGTATGGGGTTTGATAGGGTCTACGACACCTGTTTTTCCGCTGACTTTACGGTTATAGAAGAGGGGAAGGAGTTTATCGCACGTAAAACAAATGGCGAAAATCTTCCTCTTTTCACCTCTTGTTGCCCTGCTTGGGTGAAGTTCGCGGAGCAATATTATCCGGATTATTTAACTAATCTCTCTACTTGTCGCTCTCCGCAGCAGATGTTCGGCGCACTCTGTAAAGACCGAATGACAGAAGAGATGGGAATTGCTCGCGAGGATTTGATTGTGGTATCGGTTATGCCCTGTACTGCGAAAAAATTTGAGGCGAACAGAGATGAGTTTAAGGTAGACGGAAACCCGGACGTTGATTTTGTTATCACCAGCCACGAGCTAGCGCTTATGATGAAGGAGAGCGGTATAGAGTTTGATCAGCTTGATCTTGGCTCTTTTGATATGCCGTTCGGCTTTTCTACCGGTGGCGCGGTTATCTTCGGCTCTTCGGGTGGCGTGAGTGAGGCAGTGCTTCGCTTTGCCGCAGAGACTTTGGAAAAAGGGTCTACTCAGGAATTTAAACAGCTTCGAGCTGATCACAGTCTCAAGACATTTGAGGTGACGGTTGGCGGAGCGGAATTGAAGCTTGCGGTCGTAAGCGGTCTTGCTAACGCGAGGAAACTCATAGATAGTATCCGTCGTGGCGAGGTGTACTACGACCTCGTTGAGGTTATGGCGTGTTGTGGCGGCTGTGTAAACGGCGGTGGCCAACCCATCACTGCGGACAGGACCGCTGTTCAAAAGCGTGCGAAAGGGCTTTATGACAATGACCGCATGCTCCAATTCCATGTATCGAGCGAAAATCCCTATTTACAGAAGATTTACGCCGAGAATCTGACACACGAAAAGGCGCACGAGTTATTGCATACCACATACGAAAACAGAAGACGTATAGCGCAAGAAGAGTTTATGCTTGGCGAATCAACAGGAGACAAAGAACTTTCACTCGAGATCTGTTTTGGCACAAGCTGTTTTTTACGCGGTGCGCAAGAGCTTTATAAAAATGTTATGGGCTATATACGTGAGAATGACCTTGAAGAGGTTACAGAATTTAAGGCAAACTTCTGTGGAAAGCAATGTAAGAAAGGACCTGTTTTACACGTTAATGGCAAAGCAATAGAACATTGTACCTTTGATAATGCTAAGGAATTGATAGAGCAAGCGTTGAGAAAATAAGGAGAATAACAGCATGCCGCAACAGACTATTTATACGATAACAGCTAACTGCCAAGACTGCTACCGCTGTGTGCGCGAGTGTCCTGTTAAGGCGATTCGCATAAGCGGAGGTCAGGCGCGCGTAGAGGATAGTTTGTGCATAAAGTGCGGCACTTGCGTTCGTGAATGTCCACAACGCGCAAAAACTGTTCGCTCAGACTTAGAGGAAGCGAAAGCGCTCCTTTTAAGTGGGAAGATGGTGGCGGCAAGTATTGCCCCCTCCTTTGCCGCCATCTTCCCTAATACTTTTTCCCTCCGTCTTCCGTCTGCACTTAGACAGCTCGGATTTAGGTTTGTCGGGGAAACTGCAGAAGGCGCAAAATATGTAACTGATGAGTCGCTAAAGGAAGGGCAATGCGGCAATATCTGCTCTGCTTGCCCAGCTGTTGTAAATTTGGTGGAAAAATACTATCCGTCATACATAGATACCCTTATTCCGGTAGTCTCTCCGATGATAGCGCATGCCAAAATGATAAAGGATTCTCACCCCGACTATGCGGTTATATTTATCGGTCCGTGTGCTGCAAAAAAGCAGGAGATTACACGCCCCGAGAATGTCGGCGCAGTTGATGTGGTTATCACCTTCACCGAGCTTAAAGAGTGGTTAAGAGCGGAAAATATCGCGCTTGAAAATTGCTCGGAGAGCAACTTTGACCAATTTAGCGAGATAAGTGACGCGCGCCTTTTCCCAATTCAGGGCGGTATGCTAAAGACCGGTGGCGTAAAAAGTGACGGCACAGAAGAGAACGTGCTGCACGTCAGCGGGTATGAAGATGTAATGGGACTCTTTTCCGATAATCCGGACTTTGAGGGGAAATTGATAGAGCCGCTTTTTTGTAAGGGTGGTTGCATAGGCGGACCGTGTTTTATTGACGAAGAAAACGAGAATGAAAGTCTCTTTACGCGCCGTGCTAATGTTATACGCTACGCTAAAAGTCAAAACAAAGAGGATGTAAAACTTACGGCAAAGAGGATTAACTCAACAGCTGCCTTTGTTGCTGATGAACAAAAAGGTGAGGAGATTTCGGAAAATCAGATACATAAAATCTTAGAACATACCGGCAAGGTGGACGCTGCTTATCAGTTAAATTGTGGCGCGTGCGGCTATAAAAGCTGCCTTGAAAACGCTGCCGCAGTGGCACGCGGTATGGCTGAGCCGGGTATGTGCATCCCCTATATGCGCCGCCTTTCGGAACAACGAACAGATAAGATTATTGACACCACGCCAAACGGCATTGTTATTTTGGATAATGAGTTGCGCATGGTAAAGATGAACCCGGCATTTCAAAAGATGTTTATGTGCAATAACGGAATTTTGGGGCGAAAAATATCTTACCTTGTGAACGCGGACGGCTTTGAAGCGCTCCTTGCCGGCACATGCGAACAGTACGAATCCATCCAGAGCAAATACGGGATAAAATACCACGAGATTCTCTATGTTTTGCCTGAAGATCGGCAATATATCGGCATTTACTCGAACATTTCCAAGGTAAAATACGACTCTTCGCAACTTGACACCATTAAGACGCAGACGCTCCTTCACGCACGGGAATTTTTGGATCATCAGGTGCGGTTTGCGCAAGAGATGGCGCATTATTTAGGCACAAGCACGGCAAAGAGTGAGGAGATTGCAAAACGACTTATCGGGCTTTATGAAGAGGACGATAAAACTATTGACAGGAGCGAGTGATGAAGTTTTTCGACGATTTTTTAGTTCAGAAAAATAAACGTTCGCACACGGTTTGCGGTGACCATTGCGTCTTTGAGCGCACGCCTACGAGCATGATTTACGTACTTTGTGACGGCATCGGCTCAGGGATTTACGCAAATATCTCTTCTATCACCTGCGCAAGCCGCATATTGGAGCTTTTTCGCGGCGGCATGTCAATACGCATGACGAGCGAAACAGTTGCCGCGTCTATGCATCGCGCTCGCGCCGAGGACATCCCCTTTTCCGCTTTTTCCGCAATTGTCATCTTGCCGGACGGGCAATTCACCGCCTACTCGTATGAGTCACCAAATCCGGTGTTAATACAGAACAATCACGCTACAGTGCTCACGCCACGCTTTTACACGGCAGGCTTTGAAGTTATCGGTGAGACCTCCGGCACGCTCCATTTGGGGGATTCTGTCTTGCTTTTTTCCGATGGCGTGAGCCAAGCGGGTTTAGGCCACGGTTTTGGTATGGGCATCGGCTCTGAAGGGGTGGTGGACTTTATCAACAGAAATCATCGGTCAAGCCACGCTATTTCGCGCTTGCCTGAGCGTATAGTTGAGATGTGCAACAGCGTTTCAAAGTGGAATTACGAGGACGATACAACACTGGCGCTCATTCATTGCCGCGCTCCTAAAGAATTGACACTTTTAACCGGTCCGCCGTCTAAGCAATCTTTGGATGAAAGCTATATAACAGAATTTATGAATATGCCGTCCACAAAGGTTATCTGCGGTTCTACGACTTGTGATATTGCGGCGCGCGTTTTAAACAAAGAGGTAATAACTCTCTCTTTGGGCGACTCTTTTGGACAGCCGCCGGAGTATTTTATTGAAGGTGTTGATTTGGTTGCAGAGGGCGCAGTAACCTTAAATCAGGTTTGCAATATTTTAGATGAACCCATCGAGAGATTGAAGGGTAATTCCGTTGCCGAGCGCCTTTGCCTTATGATAAAGAGCGCTGATGTTGTGCATTTGATGATTGGTAACGCTCAAAATCAAGCGCACGAAGACCTGATATTTAAACAAATCGGCGTCCGCGTCAGAAAATCCACTATTCGTCAAATATCTGATATTCTTCACTCAATGGGTAAGCTGGTCATAGAGAGTTATTATTGATTTTACGAGAATCTTACGGAGTTGCGTCGCAAAACTTTTAATTTATTTTAGGTAGTATTAGTTTACGTCTCCATGTGTAGATTTGTTTCGATATAAGTTTGGCGGAGAGAAAGGGATTCGAACCCTTGAAACGTTGCCGTTTACACGATTTCGAGTCGTGCGCTTTCAACCAGACTCAGCCACCTCTCCAAAAAGTTAAATGTTAGAATATCGCATATATTATACCATAAACCGATGTGCTTGACAAGAACATATTAAGAAAGAATTTGCGAAAACTTTTATAATTTCTCACATAAAGCATTGACATTTTAAGCACCATATGTTATTATTAGCTATCATTTTAGGAGACGTTTTATGAATAATAAAGAAATTATACTATCGCAGCTAAACTGTAAGCCAACGGAAATACAACCATATGATGTTAGCTTTGAACCAAAATTATATAAAAAATTGACCGAATTCTACGGCGATGAGAAGTGGGAAGAGAAGAAATTAAGGAAATTTCTTAAATGCTGCTTTGGTGTTGATACTATGATGTCTACACCGGTGCCAAATGTCGTGAACGACAAAGCACATTATTTGAATAGTTTGCATCCCGGTATTGAGAAGTATAATGATAATATATACGGTATTGATGCATACGGGTCTATTTGGCGCAATGATAGAAATATTATGCATCAGGAAGTACCGGCACTCACAGAACCGACATTTGAGAATTACCGCTTTCCTGATGCTGAGATGTTTATAAAAAATGTTGACCACGGTAAGGCGGATGCTTTAAAATTCTGCCGTGACGAAAAGGATAGCTTTATAACTATATATATAGGGTGGGGCATTTTCGAGCGTACTTGGTGTATGCGCGGATTTGAAAACGCAATGATGGATATGCTGACCGAAGAGAAGTTTTACACTGAGTTGTGTGAGAAAATAACCGACCTCTATATTGAGTTCATAAGATATGTTGCCGATGTTAACGCTGATGCTATACTCTTAGGGGATGACTGGGGAGATCAGCGTGGTGTGATTATGGGCAAAGATCTTTGGTTAAAGTATTTTAAGCCGTGCTATGAGCGCATCTATGACGAAATACATAAGCAAGACAAGAAGATTATTCAGCACTGTTGCGGCAGCATTGTTGATATTTACGACGATTTGGCAGAAATAGGCATGGACTGTCATGAGTCTGTTCAGCCGGAGTCGGCTAACATGGCGCCTGAGCTCGTGAAAGCAGGGTGGGGATATAAAATATGCTTCTTAGGTTGTCTGGGCAGTCAAAGCACGCTATTTACCGGAACACCTGACGGTATTCGTACGGAAATATTACGACTGCGCGACCTCTTTAAGCCGGACGGCGGATACATTTTGGCACCAGCGAAGTCCTTGTCAGATGAAATGGATATTGAGCAAGCTGTAGCAGTGATTGAGACATTATCAACTTTAAACGATTAAGAATTTAACCGATAATAATATAATAACAGGCGATTTCGAACTTACGAAATCGCCTGTTATTGTATAAGTTTTTATTTAGAGATTACCAAGCAAGCACAAAAGCTGTTGTGATGCCGGTATCATAGTTTGAACCGGATGAACGACTGGTGCTGTTATCTTCATTTTTGTTGTTAAGAAGGTCATACTGTACGACACCTCCAACACCTATAGTCTTACTTTCAAAGATATTAAATTTAACGCCAACACTCGCCTTGTTTACGCGATCAAAGTTTGCCATAAAGTTGGAAAAGTCAACAGCATGCGTGCTATCAACATTTATGCCACCGTAAAGTCGAAAATCGCCCAATGCTACTTTTACAGCGTACTCAAACTCTTGAACAGGTCTTATACCAAGTATGGTGTGTTGCGTAGTCCCCGGTGTTAAGCGAGATTCTATGGCATTAGAGACCGGTGAGGAGTCATTATTAACGCCACCCGCAGTCATTACAGGCATAGTCCATACGGAATTATCCAAATATGTTGAGCGTTTATTTTTGTTATCATTGAAACTGACATACATGCCGTTTTTATCGTTGTTTGGCTGAGGGTCGCGATAATAGTTATCCAAATCAAATTTCGCCAATGTTTGTTCTATCCTAAGCGCTAAGTCGTTAGGTATAACTGTCTGGTCATTTTTATAGTTTTGGAGCAATCTGTTTAGGACGTCCCAGGTGTTTTTTTGCTCAACTAAAGGAAGATTGGTGAAATTGTTAAAGGTGTCTTCACCCAGTTTATTTTCTCTAGTCTGATATTGGGTATGCTCCTCCATAGCTATGAAACGGTGGAAGGCGGTACTTAAAATCTCTGCTAATTCCGGGTTTGTCAATGTATCATCATCTTCCCAAGTGCCGTCAGGTAAAAGTCCGTTTTCATTGAGGATGTTTAGATCTGAGTAAGTATTGGTCTGTAAAGACGCGCCTAACCCCTCTTCAGCTGCAAGTGATGCTGCTGAAAAGAGCGAGAGTGCCAACACTAATAATATGCTAATCCAAAATGTTTTCATGTCTAAACTTTTTTATCCATTAATAATATACCACACTTTTTTGTAAATTACAATAGAATTTAGTATAATATTTGCATTTTTTACCAATATTTAGTATAATATTTGTAACAAAAGTTGAAATTGTACTGATTTTATGAATAATGAGCCAAACAAGAAAAATATTGTAGCAAAGGTTTTTTCAGCCATTTTTGCCGGTTTTATAGTGCTTGCGGTTATACTCTCATTGGTGATTCATCGTGATGCTGACCCTAAATACCCGGATTTGTGGCTGGAATACAAAAATGACAAAATAAAAGTTGATTATCCGAACACTTGGAGCTTTGAAAGCAGTATAAAGACTGAGAATTTTTTTGAGAACAGGAGCATGCCTGAGGGCACTAAAAATGAACTTGAAACAGTTGTTTTTGAGCTTAAAGGTACGAATTGCACCATAGTCATAACCATGATTCCAAAAATAGAAGAAAATGTTTTAACAACTATGTATCCGGGTATTAAACTTAATGCCGCAGTGAAAAAGATTGACAAGGAAGGGTATAAAAATTATGAGTACGCAAGCGAGAGACTGGAAAAATATTCGGTTATTATGAGGGGGTACTACACAGATGATAGAGGTGCTGAAGATATGCGGCGGATTATTCAACATATGGGAGATGATTTAAGAAACAATAATGAGTAATAGGGTAAAATTAGCATATTTTTTAGGAAGAGAAAATGTGCCGTCAGAGACGTTTATCACAAAAGAGATAGAGACATTTAGGTCATATGGTGCGGAAATAGACGTATATCCGCTCATAAAAAAGTACACCCCAGCATACTTTGCACGCTGTAAAAAGCTGAAAAATACGAAATATGATGCGGTTGTTGCACACTTTTTTAGCGCCCCTACAAGAGCCGCATACCGCCACTTTAAAGATACTGATATTCCTTTTATTATAAGTTGTCACGCTTTTGATATTTATAAGAATAGAACAAGCGAGAAACTTCAACATAAGATTCTCACTCGTGCTGATATGGTTGTAACCTGTTGCAAGGGTAACGTGGATTATTTAAAGGCAAAATTTCCTAATTTTGCGGATAAAATGCATCTTTTTTATCACGGAGTTAAGGTGAAAGATGGCGTGCAGCCAAAGCATGATTTCTTGCGCGATAATAAACTGAGATTGCTCTTTATCGGCAGGATTGTTGAGAAAAAAGGTCTTCCTGAGTTTATAAATTTTTTAGGGGAAGTGCGGGAAAAACTAACTCGTGATGTTGAATTTACTGTTATAGGCAGCGGTAAAGGGAAAAAAGAGGTTGTGAAGGCGATTTCTAACAGTGGCATAAATGATATGGTGAATATTTTACCTTTTATGAAGCAAGATGAGCTAAAGCAATATTATATGTCTGCTGATATGTTTGTTTTTCCGAGCATAATAACCCCAAGCGGTGACCGTGATGGACTCGCAAATGTTATTTTGGAAGCGTTTAGCTTTGGTTTGCCGGTGCTTGCGACTGCAGTGAACGGTACTGTTGATGCTGTGAAGGATGGTGAAACCGGATTCATTATGGATTATGACGACCCTGATTATATTGTCAATATTTTGAATAATATTACTGTAGAGGAACTCTCTAACGTAGCAAAAGCTGCGTTTTTAACAGTTAGCACCAAATTTAATCACGACACTTGCCTCCGCTCATTTTGGGACAACATTACGAAAGTTTTGTGAAGTTATTAAAGTCCAAACTTTTATAAAAGTTTGATCAAAATTTTAAGTTATTTGGGGCGATTTTCTTATTATTTTTAAGTTTAGTTGAAGTTGTAAGGCTTGACTGAGTTTAAAAAAAAATGGCGAAAATCGCCCCAAATGCTTTAAGTTTAGATTAAAATTATCAAAGATTGCATTACATAATAGGCAAGCATAAACTTGGTAAGGTTTTTTGATGGGAGTAAACTTTTAAAGCTTGCTTTTCTTTTGTGTAGAACAAGCGTAACTGATAACTTTTCATATGAAATTTCAGTCGATGGAAATATAACTTAGCGGAGTACAAACAAAGTAAAAGTCACCCCATCCGACTTATTTTAAAGCCGGTCTGTCTGAAAATTTACACGCGAAGGCGTAAATTCGTGCAACGTAAGGTTGC
>JGI994J12354_10003549_pt1 | contig 14478 bp, 17 predicted proteins | sample IntmicLarv3ML3BL_FD_12354 | JGI IMG/M metagenome (IMG submission 12354)
CGACAACTTGCCCTCCCGCCGCACCTTGGAGGGGCTTGAGGGGGCCCGCTTTATCGAAATCGCCCCAGTCACCCCGGCGGATCACGATCTGTGGACGGACGGGGCCCGGGAGGAGTGCATTTTTGAAATCAATCTAACAGAGGAGCAACCGTTATGAACCATCTTGGAAGTGTTGTTTTGGAGACCGAACGCCTTGTTTTGAGGCCCTTTACCCTTGAGGATGCCCCGGCCATGTACAAAAATTGGGCCTGTGACCCCGAGGTGGCGCGCTATCTCACCTGGCAGGCCCACGACAGCGTGGTGGACACAGGGCGTGTTCTGGCCGACTGGATTGGCCGCTATGAGAATCCCGGATACTATCACTGGGCCATCGTTCTGCGTACACTGGACGAGCCCATCGGCTCTCTGGGCGCGGTGCGGCGCGACGACGGCCTCGAGATGGCCGAGGTCGGATATTGCATCGGCCAGAAGTGGTGGCATCAGGGCTATACCACCGAGGCCCTGGGGGCGGTCATCGGCTTTTTCTTCGGGACGGTGGGGCTCAACCGGATTCAGGCCTATCATGATTTAGATAACCCGCACTCGGGGGCCGTGATGCAGAAATGCGGCATGGCCTACGAAGGTACCCTGCGCCAGGGGGCGCGGAGCAACCGGGGAGCGTTTGTCGATGTGGCCCTGCGGGCGGTGCTGAGGCAGGATTGGGAAGGGTAGAGCCGCCGCATCCGTTCCCTTAGGGGGTTTTAGGGGGAGGCCCTTGCCGTCAGGCAAGGGCCTCCCCCTATATTAAAAAACACGTTCAATAACGAAGTTGTGAAGCAACTTCATGGGGATTCACGCCGTAGGTGAATCCCACTTTCCTTCTACAAATAAATGCCCTTACACTACCGATAAATCTCCCCTGCTACCATGCCCATGATGGCACGGATGCCGGGGTGCAGGCTGCTCAGGCTAATCCACTCCTCGCGCCTATGGGCACCCTCGCCGGTGTAGCCGCCGGTGCAGATGCCCGGGATGCCCAAGGAGTAGGGAATGTTGCAGTCGGTGCTGCCCGAACCGAAGGCGACGTTCGGGACACCGGCCTCCTTCTCGATGGCGGCCACGATGCGGCCCTCCAGGGCCTTCTGTGCGGCGGGATCGACATCGCCCATACAGGGCCGCGCGCCCAGCAGTTCGATGTCGATGGCCACGGCCAGGGCCTTGTATTTCTCCACGATGGTGTTGAAGTGGGCCCGCATCTGGTCGAGGCAACCCTGATCGTCCGAGCGGTACTCGTAGAGCATCTCGGCCGTCTGGGCAATGGTGTTGACCGAGGTGCCGCCCGAGATGAGGCCGACGTTATAGGTCGTCTTGCTGCCGCCACCCTGGGCCACCGGCGGGATGATGGCGTAGAGGTCGGCCACCATGCACGACAGCAGATGGATGGCGTTGGTGTTGCCAAACTTGCCGTAGGAATGGCCGCCCTGGGCCGTGATTTTGACCTGATAGCGGTCACTTCCCACCGCCTTGTTGACCACGTGGCCGAGGCCGCCGTCAAAGGAGATGACCTGCTTGACCCTGCCCGCGTAGTCCTTCATCAGCTGGCGGCAGCCCTTGAGGTTGCCGAGGCCCTCCTCGCCGGCGTTGGCCACAAAGAGCACGCCGGTGTCCTCGGGGATGCCAGTGCCGATGAAATGCCGCGCGCACAGCATGAGCATGGCCAGGTTGGCCGTATCGTCGCCCACCCCGGGGCAACAGAGGCGGTCGCCGTCCTCCACCGCCTCGAAGGGGGTGAGGTCGGGGAAGACGGTATCGGTGTGGGCCATGAAGACGAGCAGGTCGTTACTGCCGGTGTCGTTCATCGAGACGATGGCGTTGAGGGCGCTGTCGACATGAACCTGTTTGGCCCCTGCGTCCTCGAACCATTTTTTGCAAAAGGCGGCCCGCTGCTCCTCCAAATTGCTGGGGGCCGGGATGCGACACAGGGTTTTGATGAGCGCGATGAGCTCATCGTGGAGGCTTTCGGTGTAGGTCACCGCATTTTGATACAGGGTTTCCATGATGCGTCATTCCTTCCGTTTGATGATGTGTATAGGGGCTGAAAGTTCTATCAGAGAGCGCGCCTCGGGGCGGTAAGCTCCCGGGGCGTTTACCTTGGTCACGGTGTTAAAGCCGAGGCTTGTCCAAAACCGCAGAGCGGGCCAGTTGCGCAGGCTGACGCCGAGGCGCAGCTCGGTCATGCCGGCCTCCGCAAGAGCCTCGGCCAGGCCGCGCACCAGCTCGCGGCCCAGGCCGCCACCACGGGCGGCTTCGTCAAAAAAGAGGATGCCGATGTAGGCGCAGGTGTCGTGCGGGACGCCCAGATAGACCCCCATGAAGCCGATGGGCCGGTCATCCCGCCAAATGGTCAGGTGGAATGCGCTCTCGCACCCCGCCCGGCGGCAGCCAGCGGCCCGTCATCTCGCCGCGGACGGTCTCCTCCGCCGTCTCGGGCGGGTCGGGCGCAGGGTCAAACTCGAAATAGCGGTGGCAGGCCTCCTGAATGGGAATGAGGGCAGGGATGTCGCACTCTCGAGTGGGCGCAATCCGAAGCCGTGCCGTTTCAAAGCCTTGAAAGCGGGGTGAATCCGTCATTTTACCGGCCTTCTTTCTGATTATTCGGATTTTCGATGCCGAACACCAGGTTATAAAGCCCCGAGCCCATGTTGTCAGGCACACAGTCCCAGGCCGTCATGCCGTTGCGGATGGCGACGTTGATGGAGGCCATGTTGTCGCACCGGATGCGAGAGACCACGTGGCCACGACCCAGCTTGTCGAAGGCGAAATCCTTACAGGCGCGCGCGCCCTCGGTGGCGTAGCCGTAGCCCCAGAAGGGTTCGTCCAGGATGTAGCCGACCTCCATATGGCTGGTGTTCCGCACCTGACAGATGGTGAGGCCACATTGGCCGATGAGCGTGCCGCTTGCCTTGAGGATGAGGGCCCAGGAGCCGAAATTGCCGTAGGTATCATAGCGGTCTTGCTGGCGCTGGTACCACTGCTGGACTTTTTCTTCGTCGAAGGCGCCGCCAAAAGCGAACATGACGGCGTCCCGCTGCAAGAAGGCCTCCATGGCCGGGAGGTCCCGCGGCTCGAACCGGCGCATCCCCAGCCGAGGGGTTTCGATGATGTAGTCAGACATGATGGGGCTCCTTTGGGGTTGATTTCTCGGGCACGCGCCTATAGGGCGGGCTTCCCAGACGCACCGCAACGCGGCAGCGGGGATCACTTCCTTGTTACGCCGTGATAGAGGCGGTAGCCGCCGTTTAGATTATAGCACTCGAAACCGCTTTGTGTCAAAATCCGCGCGGCCACATAGCCGCGCATGCCGCCCAGACAGGCGATGTAAACCGGCCTCGCCTTGTCCAGCTCGCCCATACGGGCCCGCAAATCATCCAGAGGGATGTTGACAAAGCCATCCATGTATCCGCCGCTATACTCGACGCGCGTGCGCACATCCAGCCGGGTGATGCCCTGGACGGGCAGCGCCGCCACATCATGCCAGTGGAAGGATTTTACAAGGCCGGCAAGCTCGTTTTGGATGGTGAAGGCGGCCAGATTGACAGGATCCTTGGCCGAGCCGTAGGGTGGCGCGTAGCACAGCTCGAGGCTGACCAGATCCTCCGCCGTCATGCCGGCACGGATGGCGGTGGCCAGCACATCGCATCGCTTGTCCACCCCTTCAAACCCGACGCACTGGGCGCCGAGGATTTTTCCGGTGCCCTGGGCGTAGAGCACCTTGATGCTCAGGTTGGACCATCCGGGATAGTAGGTGGCATGGTTGGCCGTGTGGATGAAGGTCTTGGCAGCCGTGATGCCGGCCCTTTCCGCCGCCTTTTCACTCAGGCCGGTGGCACAGGCCGTCAGGCCGAAGACACGCACCACGCTGGAGCCCTGGACCGGCGCGAAGACGGCAAGGTGCCCAGCGATGTTGTCGGCGGCCACCCGGCCCTGACGGTTGGCCGGCCCGGCCAGCGCCAGCGCGCCGCGAAGGCCAGTGTGCAGGTCGGTCACCTGCACGGCGTCGCCTACGGCGTAAATGTCGGGGTCGCTGGTTCTCATGTGTTCATCGGTGGCAATGTAGCCACGCTTGTCCACCGTCAGGCCGCAATCGCTGGCCAGGGCGCTCTCGGGCCGCACGCCCAGGGCGAGGACCACAAGGTCGGCCTCGACGTCTCCCGCCGCCGTTTGGGCCACCAGGCCCTCGCCCTTTTGGGCAATGCCCTGAAAGGGGGTCTCGAGGCGCAAATCTACCCCGCTACGGCGCAGATGGGCGTGGACTTCCCACACCATGTCGATGTCCAAGGGGGCCAGCACCTGCTGGGCGGCCTCCATGAGGGTAACGTGGAGGCCGGCGTGTGCCAGGTTTTCGGCCATCTCAAGGCCGATAAAGCCGCCGCCCACCACCAGGGCGCGGCGGGGCTTCCTTGTGGCGATGAAGCGCTTGATGGCTAGCGTATCCGGGATGGTGCGCAGGGTGAACACACCGGGCAGGTCGAGCCCGGGCATCGCGGGCCGGATGGGCTCGGCCCCCGGGGCCAGCAGCAGCTTGTCATAGCTCTCGGTGACAATGTCGCCCGTTTGGGTGCTGCGCAGGGTCACCGCTTTGGTGCCTCGGTGGATGGCCACCGCCTCGGTGTGGATGCGGACGTCCACATTGAATCGGGCATTGAAGCTTTCAGGGGTTTGGAGCTCGAGCTCCTCAGCGTCCTCAATCTCGCCGCCAATGTAGTAGGGCAGGCCGCAGTTGGCGTAGGAGATAAAGCCGCCCCGCTCTACCATGATGATTTGGCAATGCTCGTCCATGCGCCGTAGCCGCGCCGCGCAGGAGGCCCCTCCGGCCACCCCGCCGATGATGATGACTTTCATACGGTATGCTCCTTTATGGGTTATTCCTTTGTGTTTTAGTATGTTTATTATAGCATAAAAAGTGATTTGTCAGCGATATATTCTACGGATTTTTTGCGGGGGAGTGGAGCGAAGAGCATTTATAAAGGATAAGAGGATACGGTTTTTAAGCTTTTTGGGGAGAGCCTTGCCGTCAGATAAGGCTCTCCCCAAAAACCCCGCCAAGGAGCAAGGGCCACGGCCAGGCGAAAGCGCGTTGCATTTTCTGCATGATATGATATAATAGCCACTACGTGGCTACAATATAAATTGGTTAAGCTATATCATTTCGCTGGCGCAGACCACCACTGCTACGCGGTGGCTATGATATACTGATTTCGACACCAAAGCGCCAATAAGGAGGATGAATATGAGCATTTTCACCGGAATGGAGCCCTTTGCGCCCTTCAGCTTCTTCGAGCAGATCAGCGCGGTGCCCCGAGGCAGCCGCAACGAAGCCGGAATCGCCGACTGGCTGGTGGCCTTCGCCGAGGCGCGCGGCCTGTGGGTCTATCGCGACGCGCACCACAATGTCCTCATCAAAAAGCCCGGCCAGCACGGCGGCGAGAATGCCGAGCCCCTGATGCTTCAGGGCCACAGTGACATCGTGTGTGAGAAGAATCAAGGCACCGACTTCGATTTTGAGAAGGACGGCCTGCGCCTCAGGATTGTCGACGGCAAGCTCATGGCCGACGGCACCACGCTGGGCAACGACGACGGCTACGCCATGGCCTACATGCTGGCCGTGCTGGATGACAAGACCATCCCCCATCCGCCTGTCCAGTGCCTGTTCACCTCTATGGAGGAGATCGGCCTCATCGGTGCCCAGCTCTTCGATTGCAGCCAGATTGAGGCCCGTCGCCTCATCGGCATGGACGGCGGCCGCGAGGGTCAGATCATGATCGGCTCGGCCGGCGGCATGCAGATCGACATCACGGCCCCGGCCCCCCGGGAGGCCTACTCGGGCGCGGCGCTGGCCATCAAGGTGCGCGGGCTGGCGGGCGGCCACAGCGGCGCGCTCATCCACAAGGGGCTGGGCAACGCCAACAGCATTCTGGGCCGGCTGCTCTACCGCCTCTCCAAAGCCATGGACATCCGGGTCTCGACCATTTCGGGCGGTGACAAGGGCAACGCCATCCCCCGGGAGAGCGACTGCGTCATCGGCCTGCCGGCCGATGGGACTGACGCCGCCAAGGCGCTGGTGGCCGAGATTTGCACAGAGCTCCAGGCCGAGTTCGCCTATTCGGACAAGGGGCTTTACATCGAGAGCGAGACGGCCTCCGCCGACAGCGTCATGACGGCTGCGGCCAGCGCGCTGTGCCTCGCCTTCCAGCACACGCTGCCCAACGGCGTGGTGGCCATGAGCCGGGCCATCGAGGGGCTGGTGGATGCCTCTCAGAACTTTGCCTCGGTGCGGACAAATGGCGAAACGCTGGCCTATGTGCTCACCGTGCGGTCGGCCACCGACAGCCGTGTGGGGGCTGTGGCGGGACGCATTGTCCATCTGGCCGAGACCTTGGGCGGCGAGGTAGCGTGCAGCGCGGTCTATCCGGCCTACAGCTACAATCCGGTCTCGCCGCTGCGCGAGCTGGCCACCCGGCTGTGGAAGGCGTTTGACGGCGGGGATATGGACCTACAGGCCGCTCAGGGCGGCACCGAGCTGGGGGTGTTCTCCAAGAATCTGCCGGGCCTTGACATCATCACCATCGGGCCCATTGCGGGCGGCGCTCACACCCCCGAGGAGTGGGTAGATCTCGCCTCCTTTGGCAAGATCTACCGCTTCCTTCTCGTCATTTTGGCACAGTTGTGTAAATAATGGTTGACGCAAAAAGGTCGGAGCAACAGTGTTGCTCCGGCCTTTTTATGCTTCGGGTTTGGTCGGCGCTTGCGCGCCTTATGTGCGCTATGAACCTGCTACGCGTTTAATAGTTCTGGCTGCGCCGCTCGAAATAATCCCTCGGGTGGGCGCACACGGGGCACACTTCGGGGGCTTCCTCGCTGAAATGGATGTGGCCGCAGTTGAGGCACTTCCATTGGATTTTCTCACCGGCGTTGAAGACGGTACCGGCCTCGATGGCCTTGAGCAGATCGCGATAGCGGCCCTCATGCTCCTTCTCGACGGCGGCGACGCCGTCCATGAGCTTGGCGATGGCGTCAAAGCCCTCTGCGCGAGCCGTCTCGGCAAATTCCTTGTACATGTCGGTCCACTCGAAGTTCTCGCCGTCGGCGGCGGCCAGCAGGTTGGCCGGGGTCTTGGGCATACCATCGTGAAGCAGCTTAAACCACAGCTTGGCGTGCTCCTTCTCGTTGTCGGCTGTCTCGGTGAAGATGTTGGAAATCTGCACATACCCATCCTTCTTGGCCTGAGATGCGTAATAGTTATACTTGGTGTAGGCCTGCGCCTCGCCGGCAAAGGCTGTCTGCAGATTGGCCTCGGTCTTGCTTCCTTTAAGGTTCATCGTAGCTGCCTCCTCATTTTTAGTCCTGTTTTTCAAAATGGCTCTTGTCCACCCCGCACACCGGGCAGACATAATCGCTGGGCTGGGCGGACAAATCTCCCTCGAAGGTATAGCCGCACACATCGCATACGTACTTCATGAAAAAGCTCCTCCTTCTGGTTGAAAAACCGTATGTAACGTTGCACATCGTGCAACTTAACGTTTTTTGTCGTGTCTGGCAAGACCGAGGATGGCCCTACCATCCGAGCGAGATGCCGCAGGCGGCGAAGGCGCACTTGTGCAAAAAACCATACGATTCTTAATCTTAGCATACCTGTTCCGGCCCGTTTTGTCAATGAAAAGCGGTTACTTCTCCACCGAAATTGCGGCCCCGTTTTTGTGCCAGAGGCAGGCGGTGTAACCGGCCTCAAGGCCGAGCCAAGTGCGCCGAGCCCCCGCCAGGCGCGTGATGATTTCCCCCTCGGCCACACAGGAGAAGGTCTTGAAGCCTCGGGCCAGGCCGAGCCCCGTGTACTTGACCCAGGCCTCCTTGGCGCACCAGAGGTCGAAAAACCGTTCGGGATACACATCCAAAAAGGCCTGCTCCTCCGACACAAACCACCGCTCGGCGATGCCGCGCTCGTTGTGGCCGGGCTTCCGCTGCTGGATATCGAGGCCTACCCGCCCGGTATGTACCGCACAGGCCCACAGCGCGCCGCTGTGGGAGACCGACAGGTGCAATCCGACGTCAGTCTGCGGTTTGCCTGAGGGGCCTTCCTCTAGGGAAACCGGGGCCTCGAGGCCGTGGCGGGCGGCATAACGCCCCAGACACTGAATGGCCCGGGCGCGGGAATCCTCAGCCGCGGGCCCCACGAACACGGAGACGGGCAAGGGCACCTAGAAGCACTCCCAGTGGAGGCGATCCTCCTCGAACTGCGTCCGGGCCTCGGGCTCGTTTTCTGGATAACCCACCCAGATGATGCCCAGAGGACGGATGTGCTCGGGCGCATCAATCATCCCGGCCAGGACATCCGAGCGCCCCAGGTTGGGATAGGCCCCAATCCACACGGTGCCCAGCCCAAAATCGAGGGCTGCCAGCAGAATGTTCTCCACTGCGGCGCTGCAATCCTGCACCCAAAACTCCTGCATGGGGCCCTCATAGGCCCGGGTCAGGTCACCGCACACCACGATGGCCGCCGGGGCGTTGTAGTTGGAATAATCGTGCAGGCCACGCAGGGCCTCTAAGCGCTTGGGCTCGGTGACGGCCACAAAGCTCCAGGGCCGGCGGTTGCTGGCGCTGGGGGCGGCCATGGCCGCCCGGGCGAGCTGGGTCAGCTGCTCGCGGCTCACCGGTTTGTCTTGATACTGACGAACGCTGCGGCGCTTCAAAATGCCGTTGTAGATGGGATTTTCCATGGGTTTTGCCTCCTTTTATTCGATAAACATGCCGGAAAAATCCCGGATGTTCAGCTTGATGACATAGGCCGTGCCGTCGTTGGTCGAGAACATGAAGGGCTCGGCGTAAAAGATGAGGTACTCCGTATCCATGGCGTAAAAATCAGTGAAATCGGCCGCCGTCAGGCCATCCAGCTTTTCGTGGGGCACGTCATTTTCCTCGCACCACGCGCGGATGCCGGCCAGGGCCATGCCCGAGGCCTTGTCGGCGTTGTGGCCGAACAGGCCGCCAAAGCTGAGGCGCCAGCCGTTTTCGGCCAGAAAGACATCGGGATAATACCGGGTGTAACCGCCGCCCAAGTCGGTTTGGTAGGTGTATTTTTTCTGGATGCAGATGTATTTTTCCGGGGTAGACAGCAGCTCGTAAGTGTAGCGCACCGAGAAGACGCCGTCCACCGTCTCGAGCACCTCCCACTCGGGGCCGTGGTGGCGCTCCACCACCTGAAATAGGCTCTCACTGTCGGCTGTGCTCTCTGAAAACTCCAGATCGTAGTGGCCGTTGATTTCCCGGAAAATCTCGCCATGGGGCTCGGCCTCAGAGAAATTGGGCATCCGGGTCTCGTAGGTGGCCAGCAGCGTGCCCGCCTGATTCCGCAGCTCCTGGTGATAGACGCGGTCGCTGCCCAGGGCCTCTCTGGGGTCGGGCAGTACGACGACCGCTTCGGTAATTTCGGCCTTGGCGCGCTGCTCCTCAGGGTCCTCAAAGGGGATGAGCTCGCAGGCCGTCAGGCTCATGGCGGCGGTCAGGAGTAGAAATGCCGGTGCGTATTTTTTCTTCATATATTACTTCCTGTATTCGACATTGATGTGCGGGGTTAGAACTGAACGATGGTGACCCCATTGTTGTGGCGGTCAAGGTCGCTGTCCCTGCGCATGTCGGGGCAGAGATCGAGGAGGCGGCGGGTGTCGGCATCGAAGATAGAAAACCGTTCTCCCGGCACAAAGGCCACGATGACGCCGCGGCGCTGAAGGCTCTCCAGATACTCCCGGCAGCGCTTGCGGATACCGCCCCCGGTGCCCGATGAGCCGAAGCCATGGATGAGCTTGACCGCCCGGACGCCTTGGCGCTTTTTCTCATGGAGGTGATAAGTCAGCTTTTTCATAGCCTGCTCGACCCGGGGCATGCCCTCCTCCAGATTGACGGTTTCGTATGCGGCCATGGGGCCCTCCTCGATGCTTGATGACAATATGGTGGCAGCTTCTATCATACCAAATTGCGGGCGCGGGCGCAAGGATGAAAGGGTGAACAATGTGGATTTTAGCGGGGAGGCGATTGCGCTTCATGCTCTCGACCTCAGCCGGAACTTCCCCCCGGCCCACCGCTTGAGGCACAGGTAGTAGACCGCGAAACCCACCCCCGCACCCAGGGTGTTGAGCAGCAAATCATCCACATCGGGGCTGCGAAAGGAGAAAAGCTGGGCGATTTCGATGAACAGCGAGAGGCTGAAGCCCGCCGCGCAGCAGAGCCCAAGCCTATCCATCCGCCGCCAGAGCAGCGGCGGCAGCAGGCCGATGGGCGCGAAGATGAGCACGTTGCCAAGCAGGTTGACGATGGCGTAGCCGGTGGCCCCCCGGGCGAAAATCTCCCGGATGGTGTAGAGTGGGATGAGGTTGATTTCATAGGGGATGTTGTTCATCCACACCGGCGGCCAGACCAAGGGCCGGCCCAGGGTTTGCACCAGCAAAGCGGCCATCCATAGGATGAGGGCGGCTGCCCCGGCCTCGTGCCGGAGGGTGGTGGCGAGGCCCTTCCGCCTGCGCAGGGGGATGGCCCCAAGGCGCAGCAAAACCGCCGCCGGAATGGCCGGCAGCATGCTTTTCAGGGTATCCCATATGTAATAGAGTACAGTGCCCATGGGTGTTCCTCCCGGAAGGTGATGTATGAATAAGACGCGATTGAGGGCAGGGCGGTTGCCTGTGTCAGGGCGGCGCCGCTGTGCTTGATGAAGGGCAAAGAGCATTTGTAGGGAGTTAAGTGAACGCGATTGTTAAGTTCTTGGGGGAGGCAGTGCATAATCGGAGGGGTGCGGCCAATGGCCGCACCCCTCTTGTGGCAATAAATCTGCTATTTCGCGTAATCCACGGCGCGCGTCTCCCGCACCACGTGGACTTTGATCTGGCCGGGGTAGTTGAGCTCGGCCTCGATTTTCTTGCTCAGGTCACGGGCCAGGAGCACCATGTCGTCGTCCTTGACTTCCTCCGGCTTGACGATGATGCGAATCTCGCGCCCCGCCTGGAAGGCGAAGGTCTTCTCGACGCCGGGCATGGAGCTGGCCAGCTCTTCAAGCTTCTCGAGGCGCTTGATATAGGCCTCGAGGTTCTCACGCCGGGCGCCGGGGCGGGCCGCCGAAATGGCATCGGCCGCCTGGACGAGGCAAGCCGTGATGGTCTCGGCCTCCACATCGCCGTGGTGGGCGTGGATGGCGTGGATGATTTCTTCCTTCTCACGGTACTTGCGGGCCAGCTCGACGCCGATCATCACGTGGCTGCCCTCGACCTCGTGGGTGACGGCCTTGCCGATGTCGTGGAGCAAGCCCGCCCGCTTGGCCGAGGCCACATTGGCCCCCAGCTCGGAGGCCAAAAGGCCGGCCACATGGGCCACCTCGATGCTGTGCTTGAGCACATTCTGGCCATAGCTGGTGCGATAGTGCATACGGCCCAGCAGCTTCATGAGCTCGGGGTGCACGCCATGGATGCCGGTATCGAAGAGGGCGCGGTCGCCCTCCTGCTTGATGATGACCTCGACCTCCTTGGCCGCCTTTTCCACCGTCTCCTCGATGCGGGCCGGATGGATGCGCCCGTCGGTGATAAGCTTCTCGAGGCTGATGCGGGCGATTTCGCGGCGCACCGGGTCGAAGCTCGAGAGGGTGATGGCCTCGGGGGTGTCGTCAATGATGAGATCGACGCCGGTCAGGGTTTCCAGGGTGCGGATGTTCCGCCCCTCACGGCCGATGATACGGCCCTTCATCTCGTCATTGGGCAGCGGCACCACCGAGACGGTGGCCTCGCTGGCATGGTCGGCGGCGCAACGCTGGATGGCCACCGAGATAATCTCCCGGGCCTTCTGCTCGGCCTCCTCACGGGTCTGGCGGTCGATCTCCTTGAGCTTGATGGCGGCATCGTGCCGCGCCTCGTTCTCCACCTGAGCCACCAACTGGTTCTTGGCCTCCTCAGCGGTAAGCTCGGAAATCTTCTCCAGCATGTCAAGCTGGCCCTTCTTGATGGCACGGATTTCCTCGTGCTCCTCCTCAGCGGCCTTGAGCTTGAGGCTCAATTTTTCTTCCTTGGCCTCAATGTTCTCTACTTTTTTCTCCAGGCTTTCTTCCTTCTGCTGGATGCGGCGCTCTTGTTTGGTAATCTCTGCACGGCGCTCTTTGATTTCCTTGTCATTTTCAGCCCTGGCGCGGAATATTTCCTCCCGGGCCTCCACCACCGATTCCCGCTTTTTGGCCTCCGCGGTTTTGATGGCGTCGTTAATCGTCCGCTTCGCCTCGTCCTCGGCGCTGCCTATTGTTTTTTCTGCGACATTTTTTCTGTATAAATATCCTGGGAAAAAGCCAACAACAACGCCAACGACCACACCGACAGCAACGAAGATAATGCTTACGTCTGGCACGCTGGATATCCTCCTAAATCTATATTTAACACACATCAAGAGCCCATGGAGAAAACCATTGTCCATTTTCTCGGCACTTTGACTCTCTGAGCATATCTGGATACAATTTTATAGTGTTGCCGATGCGCTGTCAAGAAAAATCCGCAGTGGAGCTGCGGATTTTTCAATGTGACAAAAAAATTGCTGCGCCCCGGATTTTCGCCCTCTATCAACACGGGTGCTGTCCGCCGCCCGCCCATTCCCCTTCCCTTTTATTGAACAATCCCCGCACTTGTGCTATAATGGCCGCAGCATGGCTATTATACTGATTGATTAAGTTATAGCATTTTGCTGGCGCAAACCACCACAGCACAGCTGTGGTTATGCTATAATATTAGAATTACACTTTCTGCAAAGCTAAAGGAGCCTTCTCTATGCACCATAAAATCCCCAGCTACATCGCCCTTCAGGGGGCTTGCAACGCCCGAGATTTGGGCGGATATGAGACCCCGGACGGCCGGACGGCCCGCTATGCCTTTTTCCGTTGCGAGTCCCCGGCGGGGTTGACCGAGGCCGACATCTCGCTGCTGCTGGGCTTGGGGCTCGCGGCTGTCATCGACCTACGCGGCCGCCCCGAGATCGAGCGCGAGCCAGGGCCTTTCATCGATTTGGACGAAGTGACATGGCACAACTTCCCCCTCTTCGACGGCAATCTGCCGCCCCATGTGCGGGAGAGCGGCAACATGGGGGATTTCTACATCCACATGCTTGAGAGCGCTCAGGCCGGCTTCGCTGCCACTTTCCGGGCCATTTTGGCCGCCCGAGGCAGCGTGCTCTTCCATTGCAGCGCCGGGAAGGACCGCACCGGCCTGGTGGCCGCGCTGCTGCTGCTGAACGCCGGGGTTGACCGAGAGGCCGTCATCACCGAGTATGGCTACACCGACGCCCTGCTGGGCGCTTGGGTTGATGCGCAGGTCAAGCTGGCCGGGAGCCGGGGGCACGCCCTCAACACCCGGCTGCTCGAGGCCAATCGGGCCTATATCGAGACCGCGCTTGACCATCTGGACGACCGCTATGGCGGCGCGGATGGCTATCTGGCCGCCATTGGGCTGGCCGCGGCTGAGCGGGCCGCGCTGAAGGCGCGGGTGCTGGGCGGGGCGTAGATGCCGGCCTCCTCGTCACAGGGCCATGGGCACGCAGGCCCGCCCATAATTACCCTATTTCATCCCGAAACCGCCGGACGCGCGTGTGCGTCCAATGTATGAGGTATTTATCTATGCTTGCTTTCGCGCCCGCGCCCGTGAAGCTCCCCGACCTTGAGGGGCTGATGGCCGCCCATGGCGACAGCCTTCTGCGGCTGTGCACCCTCTATCTTAAGGATTATCAGCTGGCCGAGGACGCGGTGCAGGAGACCTTCATCCGCGCCTACACCAAATACCACACCTTCCGGGGTCAGAGCTCGGAAAAAACATGGCTGACCCGCATTGCCATCAACATTTGTAAAGACACTATGCGCCGCAGGGCTTTTTCCGAACGCCCAGGGGACGATGCGCTGCCCGACCGGCCCGACACGGCGGATGGCCCTGAGGATGCGGCCATCGAGCGCGAGCGCGACCGTCGCCTGCTGGACGCGGTGCAGGGGCTCGAGCCCATCTATCAGGAAGTTGTGCTGCTTTTCTACTACAGCGGCCTCAAGGTGAGCGAGATTGCCGCCGCCTTGAACACCCGGGAGGGCACTGTCAAAACCCGCCTCATGCGGGCCCGTTCCCGTCTGGGCGAGATTTTAGAGGAGGATATGCTATGAGCCGTCTTGACAAGCTCCAAGGCATTGTCGATGATCAGCTGCATGATACCCATATGTCAGACGCGCTCAAGGAGCGCGTCCGCCAAGGCGTCCGGGAGGCCAAGCCGACCAAGCGGCCTTTCTACACCCGCAAGGGCTTGATGGGCGGCCTGGCCGCTGCCGCGGCCTGCCTGCTTATTTTCTTCATCCTTCTGCCCCGCGGCGGGCAAGACCTCCCGGCCCCGGTGCAAATGACCACCACCACGCCCACGGCGGGCAACACAGCCGCCGCCAAGACGGTGGCTGTC